>WLWH01000242.1_pt1 | contig 46562 bp, 57 predicted proteins | sample 6712741 | NCBI WGS metagenome assembly WLWH01 (sample SAMN12718694, study PRJNA515312) | sponge metagenome | isolation source: marine sponge | host: Mycale hentscheli | place: New Zealand: South Island, Marlborough, Capsize Point | collected 2003-05-01 | reverse complement strand
GCTCAGATTCAATGCACTGTTCGTAGTGCTACTGCCAGTAATTCACCACAGACTAATGTCTCATTTGTCCTTATCACTTAAAATAAATTATGTCTTTATACGGATCAAAAGTGGTGGCAGTCATTGATACTCAATCTGCCTTTGGTGTCACCATTAAACAACTAAAAGAAAATGTAGATACATTGACTGGACAAATGTCAACCTTGTTGGCAGATGCTCCAGAAACACTAGATACATTAAATGAAATCGCAGCAGCCATTTCTGATGACCCTGCGTTCTTTACTGCAATGGCTTCTGCTAACACCACATTGCAAGCTAACATTGATGCTCTAAGCACCGCAGCTGCTACAGCTAGGACTGCTTTACAGACTGCTCTTCAAGCTAACATTGATGCTGAGGCATTGACTGGTACTAATGCACGTAGTGTATTGGCAGGTCGTCTCGATACTCTTGAGACAGATCCTACTACTGCTGCAGCCCTGACTGCTGTAGCTGACGCAGCAACTGCAGCCCGTGTTGTCCTTCAGTCTGCTATTGATGCTGTTCAAACTGATGTAGATGCTAATGAACTTGCCTCCGACCTTGCTGAAGCTGCACTATCAGGTCGTCTCGATACTCTTGAGGCTGACCCTACCACCGCTACAGCTGTCGCTGCGGTTCAAGCAGACGTTGATGCGAATGAAACTGCTAGCGATGCTGCAGAAGCTGCTCTCTCCGGGCGTCTAGATGTCTTAGAAGCAGACCCTGTTACCCAATCCTACGTTGACACACAAGTAGCAGGTCTTATTAACTCTGCTCCTGGTGCTCTCAACACCTTAGATGAATTAGCTGCTGCTCTAAATGATGACGCTAACTTTGCATCTACTATCACTAACTCTATTGCTGCAGTACAGCTTGATGTAGATAACAACGAGACTGCAAGTGATGCTGCAGAAGCTGCACTTAGTACTCGTCTTGATACCCTCGAAGCTGACCCTACAACGGCTACAGCTGTTGCAGCGGTCCAAGCTGATGTAGATGCCAACGAGACCGCTTCAGATGTCGCTGAGGCAGCTCTTAGTACTCGTCTAGATACATTGGAGGCTGATCCAACTACAGCTACTGCTGTTGCTGCTGTGCAAGCAGATGTTGATCAGAACGAAACTGACGCAGATGCTGCTATTGCTTTGAAAGCATCTCTTACAGGTGCTGTGTTTACTGGTGATGTAACACTCAAGAAGTCTGATGGCTCTGCTGTTGCTCTTAGATTGAGCAGGACAGATAACCCTGATATGAATACTGAATGGAAGGTTCAACCCTCCTATGTCAGTATTGATAAAGAGTGTCTATCTATTATGGCAGGCTCTGATGTTGTTGCTTCATTCGATGAGCGTCAGCGTCTAGCTATCAACACTACTGACCCTGACTACACGTTGGATGTTGGTGGTGATGGTAACTTCTCTACTAACTTGACTGTTGGTGCTGCTGTCAATTTAACCCTGACTGATGCTTCTAATGATTCAGCTGCTGCTACCGCTGGTGTAGCTGTAGGACAGCTTTATCGCCATGGTTCTGTAGTAATGATTAGGGTGAGCTAATGCTTGAAATGGTGATCCCTGTGGGTGTCGCCTTAGCAACTGGGTTTAGTGTACTTATCACCCGAGTACACAACCGTGTCCACGAATTAGATAAACGTGTAGATACTGTTGAACTTCGTATGGCAACAGATTACTTAGCTAAATCGGAGTTCAGCCTTGCTATGGAACGGGTTGAGGCACACATGGTCCGTATTGAAAATAAGTTGGACCAACTAACAAACAAAAAATGTAACTAACTATGATTAAACTAATCCGTCCTATTATCTTTGCTTTTCTTGCTTCTGATGCTGTTAAACAATTAGTAGTTGATTTGTTGTCTGAATATGCAAAGCGTACTGACAATAAAGTTGATGATTACGCTGTTAACCTTATCAAACAAGAGTTGTTTGCAGAATGAAAAAGAAAGCCACAGAAGATCAATTTAACGAACTTCATGGGCTTGTCACTAAAGAATTCCTCTCCCGTATTAAATCGGGGGAGGCTTCTACTGCTGATTTAAAAGCAGCTTGTGACTGGCTAAAAACTAACGACATCAGTGGTATTGCTGTAGAAGGTAACCCACTTGATCAACTAACTAAACTTATGCCAACTGTTGACCCTGAACTTGTCCAACGGAGGCTACATGGGAAGACCTACTAAACATAAAGGCGATAAATACGCCAATGGTAACTATAAGTCTTACCAAAAGAAATTAGATGCTACACCCAATCAACGTAAAAAAAGGGCTGCTCTTAACGCAGAAAACCGTAAACGTGGTACTTATGGTAATGGTGATGGTAAGGATGTGTCTCATAAAACAGACGGATCTACTGTTCTTGAATCCATGAAAATTAACCGTGCCCGTGTCGGTAAACAACGTAAAAAAGCATGACCCCCCTACTTCCAACTCCTGACCACTACCTTTATAACTTAATAGCCATGACCTCTCCAGAAGCAAAGCGCCTGTGGAGGCGCTCTATTAAGGAACACTTCGATCACACTTGTATTTATTGCGGTAAAACCTATGACCTTAGCCAACTCTCTATTGATCATGTACGTCCTCGTTCTAATGGAGGGGAAGATATCGAAACAAATGTCGTGTGTGCTTGTACCCGTTGCAATCAGGAAAAAGGAAGTACTAATGTCCTCACTTGGATGAGACATAAATTTGGAGTTAATAAACTCCGTGAAAAACTAATTATGGAGTATATTAATTAATGGATAATGAAGCCTTAGAACTTCAACAAAGAATATTAGATAAATTAGAAGAGTGGCGTGCTAGTGCTGAATTTGGTACTAGTAGATATGATATGCAGAAATACAAGCGTGCCAAAGGTATGCTGCAAGCCACTCATCCTAGAGTATTAACGGAAGTTCTAGGCATAACTTCTGTACGTGATATACCAAAAGAATCTATGAATCAAATCCGTACTATGGATTTAGGTACTCTAAAGAATTTAGAGATCTTCCGTGGTATGGATGATAAAATAGTAGGACATCATATGTCTGCTTTTGGTGCTATTTCTGGTGTTCTAGATAAGCAATCACCTGAACGTAGATTAGAATTACTAAATCGTGCTATTGATCAAGGGTACATTACAGGCATGGATCCTTCTGGTATCGGGCCTATTAGAACTAGTATTCACCTACCAATTGCACACGAAGGTGACTTTAGTGGTAAAAAACCTGGATACCAAACAAGGGTTTTTACTAATGATGATGATATAGAAGATGTATGGTCTGCTTTTGAGTCTTCTTTAAAACAACAACAAGGTTCTTTTTATCAAGCGCGTGCACATCAAAGCACACAAGATCTTGTATCTGCTAGTAAAGGTGTCTTTGGTACTGATTTAATTACTGAATTAGATGTACCAATGGACGTTAGAAAAGAAGCGTCTGCTGCTGCTGACCCTTTAGCGGGAAGGCTTGATCAAGTTGTTACTGAATTTAGTGGTAATAGTGAAGCGATTGAAGAAAACGCTAGACGTTTGATAGACGATTTAAATGTAAAGCAACAGACAAGACTAAGAAATCTACAAATGAAAGCTGGTAGCCTTACGTTTGATACTGCAGGAATGATTGGTCGCGGTTTAACTAGATCTATTTTACCTTCTGCTGCTGGTGGTGCTGTTGCATTAACTTTAGGTGCAGGTGATGTAAAAGCTAGAGAAGAACGTGCTGAACAAGACCCTAGTTTTATTAATAATTTACAAGTTAGCTTAGCTCAAACTGAACGAGCAGCAGATGTTGCTGGGTTAGTACCTGGTCCACAGACTGCTGTTGCTGAACCCGCTGGTTTAGGTGCCGGATTAGCTAACGTAGCTATTGATATTGCTCGTGATCCAATGGGTACATTAAAAGCTGTTGGTGGTGCTTTTAAATGGTTAGTTGATGGTGGTGCGGCTAGACAACAACGTCAAATCCTTAACCCACTCTCTACGCGTCTCTAACCGCCCTTCCACCTACTCTACGCTAGATTCTACCTATGAACACTTTAGACCTCCTTAAAGACGATTTTAAGCTATTCCTACAGGCATTATGGACACAGTTGGACCTACCATCTCCCACTCGTGCTCAATATGCTATCGCTGACTACCTACAACACGGTCCTAAACGACTACAGATTCAAGCCTTCCGTGGTGTAGGTAAGTCTTGGATTACTGGTGCTTTTGTGTTGTGGACCTTATTTAAAGATCAAGAAAAAAAGATAATGATTATCAGTGCTTCTAAGGAACGTGCTGATAACATGTCTATTTTCCTACAGAAACTAATCATTGAGACACCCTGGCTTACACATATGAGACCTAAAGGTGATGATAGCCGTTGGTCTCGTGTTAGTTTTGATATTGTCTGCCCTCCTCACCAAGCACCTTCTGTTAAATCAGTCGGGATTACGGGTCAGCTGACCGGTTCTAGGGCCGACCTGATGATCCTCGATGACATCGAAGTTCCTGGCAATAGCATGACGGAACTTATGCGGGAGAAATTACTACAACTCTGCACTGAAGCAGAATCTATTCTTACTCCTAAAGATGATAGTAGAATTTTATTCTTGGGTACACCCCAGACCACCTTTACAGTGTATAGAAAGTTGGCGGAGAGGGCGTATCGTCCATTTGTGTGGCCGGCCCGTTACCCTAAGAAGATATCCAACTACGAGGGGTTATTGGCTCCACAACTCCAGGAAGATTTGGATGCCGGTGCCTCCGCCTGGATGGTAACAGACCCAGATCGCTTTGATGAAGAAGATCTGGTAGAGCGTGAAGCGTCAATGGGACGGTCGAACTTCATGCTACAATTCATGTTAGACACGAGCCTATCTGATGCTGAAAAATTCCCACTTAAATGTGCTGACCTTATTGTCACTAGCGTTAACCCTACTGTTGGTCCCGAGTCCGTTGTCTGGTGCTCAGACCCAGCAAACATCATCAAAGAACTCCCAATTGTTGGATTACCTGGGGATTATTTCTACTCTCCAATGCAGCTACAAGGAGACTGGGACAATTACACAGAGACAATATGTTCGGTTGACCCGTCGGGCCGTGGCTCGGATGAAACAGCTGCAGCTTTTATCTCCCAACGAAACGGTTTCCTGTACTTGCACCAAATGCGTGCTTACAGGGACGGATACTCCGACAAAACTTTACTCGATATTCTAAGAGGTTGTAAGAAATTTAACGTTACTAAGCTTCTTATCGAGACTAACTTTGGAGATGGTATGGTCGGTGAACTATTTAAAAAACATCTCCAACAAACTAGACAACTTATAGACATCGAAGAGGTAAGAGCTAATGTCAGAAAAGAAGACCGGATCATTGATTCTCTTGAGCCTGTACTTAACCAGCATCGTTTGGTTGTTGACCGTTCTGTCATCGAGTGGGACTTCAAATCAAACCCTGACGCTCCCCCTGAAGAGCGGCTCCTTTACATGCTATTCTACCAAATGAGTCGTATGTGTAGAGAAAAAGGTGCAGTTAAACATGACGACAGATTAGACTGTCTCGCTCAAGGTGTTAAATACTACACCGATGCACTCTCTATCTCTGCTTACGAACAGATGAAGACAATAAGACAAGAATCTTGGGCAGACCAAGAGGAAATGTGGCGTGATGACCCACAACAAGCTGTTAATGAAATGGCTTTTGGTATGTCTTTAGAGCAACGAAAACGTGCTAGAATGCTTAAAGGTAAAAAGTCAGTCCACACCTGGATATAATCCAACCACTCATGTATAGGCAGAAGGGAAGGGTGGACCCGACTGCTGACAAGGGGGAAAAGACATCTTCGATGCCTTCCCCCCTTTATTAATCAACCCTGAATGTTGATTCCGTAAAGACCACCAAAAGACAAAAAGACAAAATCTCTCTAATATTAACTAGTTCTAAATAACATCTTTCTCCCCTTAATGGAGAACTAAGTTATACTACTACTATCCTCCCCCACCTAATTAATGAAAGTAATAGAATTTGATGGTAATGTACAAGACTGTTCCTTTACCTATCATAGAACACGTGAAGGTCCTAACTTCTTCGTCTCACACTACAAAGGTTCCACTAAAGGTCATAATGATCCTAAAGAATGTTGGCGTACCTTAGGTGTAGCCAAGTTTACTGACTCCGGTAAAGCTCTAAAAGAATGGTGCTTAGATATGGATAGTCAGTACGGCCTTGAAAAAGCGGAGGGCGAAGCGGAGGCCGTAGGCCGGAGCGACACTTCCTTTGCATCTGAAGTGTTAAATGAAGAAAATACACGCATGGTTACATGATTAGTATAGCTTACGCTATGTTTGTCGTGTGTACCTCCAATTTACACAATATTAAACAGTGCCTTCCTGTTTGGAACTATATCCCTGCCTATTATCAGGATTATCAGGACTTTCAAGACAATACTCTCTATTATCGTGAAAAACAACTACTAAATGGCTTACTCTGAAATTATTAACGAGATTCAAGAACAAATTGATGAGATCACTGCTAAACGTGACGCTCATTTAGCTAATATTGAAGATATTCAACTTGAACTTACTCAATTCGCTCAACAATTAGAAGGTTTAGCTCAATTAAAAACTAATGCTCAGAATTTAATCGATAATCAACAGGCTATCGATATTAACCTTAATGTTAATGTGTCTGGTGCCGGTGAAGGCTCCTCTGTTATACGCCATACTGGCGCTACACAGGTTTAGCCTTAAAAAAATATCATAAATTTCTGAAGTCTATCTCTTATTGAGAACCGTTCGCAAATACCCCCATAGGGGTCAACTTTTCCACAAAAAAAGATTCCCGCTCGCTACGCTCGCTCTACTTAAGCAGTGCAATCAGTATTATTATGTGTTACACAGCGCCACACAGATAATGTTGCATAGCGAGCGCGAAGCGCGAGCGGGTTAACACATAGTTAATGAGAATGATTCTCAAAATATCTGTATGCGAATATAAGTATACCTTATCAATAGTGATAAGCAACGCTAATACTTAAACGCTTGACAAACTCGCTGAACCGTGCCATACTTACAGAGTAAGACAACCAAGGACAGCATGACTAAGTTAATCAAGTTAAAAGAAACAACGTTCACATTGTATGGTACACCATCAACAACTCTTGTTAAGTCTTTGACTTGGTGTAACACAGTGCCAAAGGGTAAGCGTAACAAACCAGCAAAGATTAACGGTGTACAGCATCATGAAATCAGTGACAGCGTAGAACACACGTACTACCAACCTCTACGGTAAAAGATGAGTAGTTCTACCTATTGACTTTCACCTCGTTCTCTGCCATACTTAAAGCATGAACAACCAACGCAACGCCTCGTTCCGTAACTCACAAACCACCAGCGTTATTGCTGCGATTGTTTTCATTCCGATGCTAATTACTTGGTACGGTATGCATAACTATCACAATGATGCTATGTATGATATCCAGTCATGCATTGACAACGGTGGTACAACTCAACGCTGTTTCTCTTACTATCAATGACTTCCACATTCACTTATCCATTCAATACACCAACTCCACCAGGTGTTGACGTAGTATCATCAGTTAAGCAACGTTGCATCGATGCTGAGATTGAGCAACGTCGACGTGCTAAGATTGTACGTGAAGAGATTCTCGACACGTTGATAGCAGACATCGACAATGCTGAGGGTGGCGATAGTCATCCCCATGCTGAGTATCACCGTTGGAACATCAGTGATAGAGACTAATGGATTACTATTACACTGCAACAGAAGACGGTGAACATTGCGACGTTGGCGACCTTTATCCCAACATCTTCGATGCTCTTGCTGACTACTACGAGAACATCAATGATGGTTCCCAAGGTTATCTAGAGGGCATTGAATTGGGTCAATGGTTAGACTATGATGGTGAAGATTCCATGATGGAGACACTTGACTACCACGAGTTCTCTCTATCTTGATTCTGTGCCACTTGTAGTTCTGTCCACTACCACTTGACTTCTCCTCTCCACTCTGCTATCATTAATTCATGAACACACAACCCACTGAGGAACTCGTTCCGACTTCCGACTATTCTCACCAACAACTTGTTGATAAGTTGTTATCAGATTATGTTGATTACTTCATGTCTGATTATGATGACGATGATTCACTCTACTCATCACCTGATGATTATCATTCTTATCTAACTTCACTTAGTCACTCACAACTAGTAGAAGAGTTTAATTCTCAGAACTGATGATGTTTACCTCCAGTCTTTCAATAGATTGGATGTAGACTTCACAGTCTACGTTACTCTACACACTACACATTCACATGTTCCTTTCAATTTCTAACATCAAGTCTTCTTCAGTTTCCGAGTTGTCTCTTAATGCTGCAACCAATCAAGCATTGGTAAAGTATGCTGGCAATAAGCAACCTTACCTCTACAGCAATGTCGACGAGGATGCTATTTGTGATGTATTCTTTGCTGATTCCATTGCTTCTATTGGTAAGTGGGTTAACACTAACCTCAAGCAAGATTCTGACGTAACTTGTTTCTCTGTCTGATTCTTTCTCTCTTATCTCTTTCCACATTCACTTCTTTCTACCTATGACTTCCACCTTCCAATCTTCAAGTTTCATCAACTACATCAACTGCGACATTCTCAATGGCGCTTGTAATGTCCATCTCAAGAATGGTGCGTGCTATCGTTACACCAACGTGTCACGTCGTGCACTACTTAACCTGACACTTAACCGTCGCATGTCTCTTGGTTCTTGGTATAACTTCAACTGCCTTGGTGGTAATGCGATGCGTGAAGTAGCAGACGAGCATAAACTTTGGCAAGCATTCGCTTGACCTTTATGTCTCTAATTAAACAACACCTTTACAACATCATGACTACAACTACAACAAACTTGACTCCCTTCGAATCTTACATCAGCGAGATGTTTGAGGTTGATGAGTTGTCTAAGATTGAGATGATTGCCATGGAGTTACAAGCCTATGGCGTTGAATCATTAGAGCAATTCAATGACTCTTATTCTGGATGTTTCCCTTCTGTTGATGCATTCTGTGAGGACCTTATCGATAGTTGCTACAACTTAGATGATCTCCCTATGTTTATTCAAACCGCTATTGATTATGAGATGGTTTGGCATCAATCTATGCAGTATGATTACTTCACTGTTTATCATAACTACGAGTATTATTTCTTCAATCGTAACTTCTGATAATCAGTAATCATCACCCCTATGTGTCACATAGCGTGGCATGTAGGGGTATTTCACATTCAACACATTCACTGACCTTCAGACAAGGACGCAACATTGACCATTCCCACTGAGACTACCATCATCTTGGCTGTCATCGGCATGCTAGGATTGTTTGCCACGGCAACAGTGTATCAACGCTCTAACCGTATCACTTCACGCTACTATTCAAAGAAATGACACCAGCATTCATCACTTATCTCAAGAAACTAAAAGCACGTCTCTATAAAAAAGAGAATGAGCAACAACGTGAGCAACTAAACAAATTCAAATGACGGATTCACGAATGAAGATGTATCGCTACACGACAACAGATGACAAAGTCCAGTGGCTATTAGCAAGAGACTTAGAGCGTGCCGTATGGGCTGCGTCTGAGTTTGCTGGTGGCACAAACAAAGTAAAAAACGTTATCCTTGATGATTATGAGTGGTAAAGAGTTTCCAAACAATTGGCAAAACATCCATGACGCAGATGAAGAAGACTTTGGTACATGTACCTTTGAAGAGTTCTCACAGATGATGCAACTTTGGGCGTTACCTTCGTCTATTGCTTGCATCATGCGAATTGAAAACAAGGACACGGGAAAGATCAAAGAGCTTACTTATAAGAGAACATCGGCTGCATCTAATAAGATTGTAGAGCTTGTCGATGATCCTGCCAATGTCATCACGATTATGGATGACGCTACTATTCACCACCTCGTTCACCCCAAATTTAGAAAATGAGTATCATTACCCTTCAAGATTATTACAACGATTCAGATTGTCCTGAACTTGTTGATGCCTATGACCTTTCCACATTCACTTCTCCTGTATGCCCACACCCGCTCAAATTGACGAGCAAATCCAACTTGAAAGAGATGCAATCAGTCAAGGACTGAAGAAACTACATAAGAATACAAAAGACTTAGAGGCTAAATCTTATGCGTCTGCTAGTGTCTATGGAGTTGCTTCTATTGATACCTTGCTTCCTCTTGTGGTCGCACGTATTGAGGCAACTAACAGTAGGATAAAGACCAGACATAATGGTGTAGCATTCAAAGAGATTGCTCACTATCTTGCTGATGTAGAACCATTAGCAGCGGCAGCTATCTCTATCAAAATAACATTTGATAAAGTATTTGCGTACAAAGAAGGTAGCAATCTAGTTACAAATGTGTGTGATTCTATTGGTGAAGCAGTAGAACATGAGTGTCAGATAAGACATTATGAAAAGCATGCACCTGGTTTGTTACATGTACTCAAAGAAAACTACTGGCATCGTGCTATTGGTACGCAACAAAAAGTAACAGTGATTCAAACATTAATGAATCGCTATAATGTTAAACGTTGGGAGACATGGGGCCGAGCAAATCGTATTAAACTAGGTGGTTGGTTGCTTGATTGTATCATGCAGTCTAGTAATTGGTTCACCAAAGACATGCAACAAGAGGGTCGTAAAAGAGTTCACTATGTAATCCCTACCCCTGAGTTCTTAGAAATCAAGGACGCAGTGATGAGAGATGCTGAACTATTCTCTCCATTAGCATGGCCAATGCTTATCGAACCTAATGATTGGAGTAACGAACGTTGCGGTGGTTACATCCTAAATGAGGTAATGAGAGGCCATGACATGGTGCGTAGGGGCAACCACTCATGTATACAGGGAGAGACACCAATCACCTTTCTGAACAAGATTCAGAAGGTATCTTACAAGTTGAATCACTTCATTGTAGGAGTTGCGGAAGAACTAGATAGAATGGAACGAGCTCTTGGTAAGTTCCTCCCTATTATTCACCACCCTATGCCACCTAAACCCTATGATATTGCAACCAACAAGGATGCAAGAAAAGAGTATAGGAGAAAGGCAGCAGAGGTATTGAATAGACAAGCAGCCGAGTTCAAGAAAAGTTGTAGGACTCGGATGACAATGGAAGCAGTAGAGAGATTTAAGAGTAAAGATAAGTTCTTTATTCCTTGGTCTTTCGATTACCGTGGTAGAGCTTACCCTATCCCTGCCTTCTTAACTCCACAAGATACAGACTTTGGAAAAAGTTTATTGAAGTTTGGAGAGGAATCGTTAATGACTCCTGAAGCAGAGGACTGGTTAAGGTTTCAAGTTGCTACTACTTATGGTCTAGACAAAGCCCCTATTCAAGAAAGAATAGAATGGGTACTAGACAATGAGAAGTTAATTACTAATGTAGTTACTGATCCTATCTTACACATTCACTCTTGGGAAGCAGCTGAAGAACCTTTCCAATTCCTAGCAGCTTGTGAAGAGTACTATCATTGTGTCTTAGTTGCTGACAGGCAACACACTAGTCTTCCTATTGCTACAGATGCTACATGTAGTGGGTTACAAATACTAGCTGGATTAGCTAGAGATAAATCTACTGCTAAGTTAGTTAATGTCCTACCTAGTGATAAACCACAGGATGCATATAAAGTAGTAGCTGAGGCTGCTACACCTTATTGTCCTGCTTCTATTCGTCCTTATATGGATAGAAAGGTAGTGAAAAGGGTAGTGATGACCGTACCTTACAACGCGAAACCTTACTCTAACAGGGGTTACATACGTGATGCTCTGAAAGACAAGGACGTAGAAATCAGTAAGGATGATCTAACTGCTACAGTGAAGGCTGTAAGAGATGCTATGGATGAGGTCGTACCTGGTCCTATGGCTGTCATGGAATGGATAGAGCAGGAAGTAGGCAGAGCTATTGAGAGAGGAGAGACAGAACTAACGTGGTGTACTCCATCTGGTTTTGTTGTCTATCAGAAACTGATGAAGAAAGAGACTCAGCGTATTGATTTACAATTGCTTGGTCGTTGTCAACTAACCGTTGCCACTGCTGATTCAGACAAGGTAGATAAATCTCATCACAAAAATGCTACTGCTCCTAACCTTATACATTCACTTGATGCTTCCCTTTTACATCTTAGCGTCTTACGTTTCGATGCACCAATTGCATTGATTCATGATTCAGTCTTATGTCGTGCCACTGACATGCCTACTCTATCTACTATAGTTAGAGAGACATATATGCACCTGTTTGCTGAACACGATTACCTAACATCTTTTGCTGCACAAATTGGAGCAGAAGGTGAGCTACCGATCATCGGAGATCTGGAACCAGAATCCGTGATTGATTCCACTTATTTTTTCTGTTAATGGAACTATTCACAATCAAATCTGACGTGACCAGCCTTCTCGATGAAGTGCTGGAAGACATTCACTTTGACAGCACTGTTAAAGAAGTAGGTCATGCGTTTGCTGACATGTTTGAGAGTACCTTGGCGAAAAAACTGATTATTAAATCAAACAAGTATTCTAAACCAGAATCGTTAAAGCACCGAGACCCAGCTGATTGGTTCAGTGATTATGTACCAACAAACTGTAAATTCGGATACGATAAAAATGGTCAGCCGAACCTAATCTCATTTGACCGATTTTTTAACGGTGTGATGAGCGGTGAGCTTGAAGAGTACATCATCATTTCTGTTGATGCAAAAACAAAAGACGTTAAAGTTTTTCGACTTATTGACTGGTTAGATTGTGTAAACTATAACACAGGCACAGGGCAGCTAATGCTCAAAGAATCTACCATGAACAAGGTCTATGACGAATCAAGACCTAAAGTAACACGTTACGATGCTATCAAAATGTTGGCAAACATTGATGAGAAGGCATGTAATGACCACATAGAATTAAAGCTAAAACAACATGCCAAGAGGAAACAACTCGCAAAATCTTTTCTTAAATGATTGCTCGAATGTAATCCCATCTCTCAACAGTCTAGCCAGCGTAGTAACTGATCCTCCCTATGGCATTAAACTATTAAATAAAAAATGGGATTACAGTCTGCCAGATCAAACTATCTGGAAGCAGTGTTTAGAAGCCCTAAAACCTGGTGCATTCTTGCTGTCATTTGCTAGCCCAAGGACTTACCATAGACTAGCAGTGGACATAGAAAACGCGGGGTTTCATATAGTCGATCAGATTATGTGGCTTCACTCTCAAGGAATGCCTAAAGGAAAAAACTTGAAGCCTGCCCATGAGCCAATTGTTATTGCAAGGAAACCTTATAAAGGTACTCTTAAATCTAACGTTGATACTTATGGTGTAGGTTATTTCCAAATAGATGATACTCGTCTACCTTGTGGAAGACATCCTGCTAATTTCATACATGATGGGTCAGATTCAGTTCAACATGAATTCGACTTGTATGGGGAGAAAGGTAATGGGTGGTCTAGAAACTATGGGGAGGAGGATTACATAGGAAAACAGTACAAAGGTGGATACTTTGGAGGTGGTGGTTACACAGGAGGATCAACCTACTGTGACAGCGGCTCAGCTTCTAGGTTCTATTATTGTGCTAAGGCTGCAGGTCAAGAGAGAAAAGATAATGACCACCCTACCGCAAAACCTGTAGAGCTTATGGAGTACCTTGTTAAACTAGTTACTCCCAAAGGAGGAACCTGTTTAGACCCATTCATGGGATCAGGTACAACAGGTGTCGCTTGTAAAAACACAGGCAGACAATTCATCGGGATTGAAAAAGATCCTGACTATTTTCAACTCGCAACCACCCGTATTAACTAATGACACGTACCATCCACAAAACTGAACAGCCTGTAACTCTCGAAGGTTTTCAAGCTGTAATGAAGCCAAGTAAGTTTGGCTATAGCCTATCCACAATCGTCAGTGAATCGATGGTTGATGCACTGGAAGCTGACCGCGTTGAGTCACTCAAGTGGGCAGAATCTAAACTGAAGAACCCTAAGCGTTCTACCCTGAAGCCTGAGCCATGGGAAGAAGTAGCAGAGGGACAATACAAAGTTAAGTTCTCATGGAATGAGGACAACCGACCTCCTGTTGTCGATACAGAAGGCACACACCTGACTGATGAGAACCTTCCTGTCTACTCTGGTAGTCAAGTCAAGGTAGCATTCTATCAGAAGCCTTACATCCTGAAGGATGGTGTCACGTATGGCACTAGTCTTAAGCTTGTAGGGGTACAGCTTATCTCCCTTAACACAGCCGCTGGCGTTGATACTGGAGACATGAGCACTGAAGATGTCGCTGCATTGTTTGGCACCACACAAGGATTCAAAACGTCTGACCCTAATGTGACGCCAGCTCCTACAGTGGAGGAGGATGACTTTTAGATCAGGACTCGAAGAAAGGGTAGCTGATCTCATGGTTGAATTAGGAGTTAAGTATGAGTATGAATCTACTCAGGTTCCTTATACAATTATGCACAATTACACTCCTGACTTTATACTTCCTAACGGGGTACTGCTGGAGTGTAAAGGTTATTGGGATGATGCCGACAGAAGGAAGATCCGCAACGTTGTGCAACAACATCCCGAATTAGATTTGCGTATGGTATTTCAATCACCCTTTAACACTATTAGTAAGAAAAGTAAAACCACTTATGCCAAGTGGTGCGACCGCCATGACATACCTTGGACATCATTCACAAACATCCCCATTGATTGGCTCATCTGAGTTCCTAAGACATGAAGCTTGTGATACTTGTGGCTCATCAGATGGCAACTCTGTCTATTCTGATGGTCACTCTTTTTGTTTTGTTTGTCAAACTTACAAGCAAGGAGATGGGGAATCTTTACACATTCACTCTTCACAGAACCACGTGAAAATACAAGGCTCAGCCGAACGGCTAGTTAAGCGCAAACTATCGGAAGATGTTTGTCGTAAGTATAAAATCTACCGTGATGGTAATAAGCTACGCTTCTACTATCATGACGTTTCAGGCATTATCAAAGGTGCCAAAATCAAGACTAAAGATAAACAGTTCACCTACGAGGGTGATACACCTGGTACATTCTTTGGTCAACACTTGTTTCCTAGTTCAGGTAAACGAGTCACCATTACAGAAGGTGAGTTAGATGCAGCATCATGCTGTTCTGCTATGCCTACCTGGCCGTTTGTCTCTCTACCTAATGGAGCAGCAGCGGCAAAGAAATCAGTACAGAAAAATTTAGAGTGGCTACAAGGCTACGATGAGATTGTACTATTTTTTGATAATGACGCAGCAGGCCGTCAGGCAGCCGAAGAGGCGGCTTCAGTCCTACCACCAGGAAAGGTAAAGATAGCCCGCTTACAGGAGCATAAAGACGCCTCTGATGCGCTTATGGCAGGTGACGATGACCTAATCAGACAAGCGATATGGGATGCAAAGCCATATCGACCTGATGGTATAGTTGATGCCAAGACTTTACTTGAATTAGTTACCACTCCACTAGCACCATCCGATCATGACTACCCCTTTCAAGGACTTCAAGACAAGCTTCACGGGATCAGGTATGGAGAGCTTGTTACAATTACTTCAGGATCAGGCCAAGGCAAGTCGTCCGTCTGTCGAGACCTGGCTGCTCACCTTCTATCAAAAGGAGAACGGGTCGGTTACTTGGCACTTGAAGAGTCAAATCGCCGTACAGCTCTAGGACTTATGTCCCCTGTAGTTGGTAAGGCTCTGCATATGGGTGAACATGATCGTTCTACGTTGACTGAAGCCTATGAAAAGACACTTGCCAATTGGAATTTATTTTTGTTTGATGGGTTTGGATCTTTTGATCCTGATATCATCTACAATCGTATTGAATACCTTGCTGCAGGTCTTGATACCAAGGTTATCTTTCTCGATCACCTATCAATCTTACTTAGTGGATTAGATGGGGATGAGAGGCGTATGATAGACACAACTATGACCCGCCTGCGTTCACTAGTCGAGCGCACTGGCATAGCTTTGTTTCTAGTATCACATTTAAAAAGAACATCATCGGATCAAAATCATGAAGAAGGTGCCCGTGTTACACTCGGACAACTTAGAGGAAGTGCGTCAATCGCTCAACTTAGCGATGCAGTTATTGGACTCGAAAGAGATCAGCAGGGTGGAACTGAACACTCTGATACAACTGTTAGAATTCTCAAGAATCGCTACTCTGGGGAAACAGGCGTTGCTTGTCGATTGAACTACGATTTATCTACCTGTAAATTTAATGAAACTATCTCAACACCAGACTTCAACGCGACAACAGATTTCTGAATTTCAAGCAATGAAATTGCGTAAGCCTAACCCTCCGACAGAGGAGGCAGTCAAGCGGGCTAAGTTTATCGATAGGACCTATGTATGGAACCACAAGTGAGTCTAGTTTTTGACTTAGAATCTAACGGCTTACTGGCTAATGTTACTACCATCCATTGCATTGCTATCCATGACCTCAATACGAAAGAAACTATTGCGTATAACGACACGGGTAAAGAGGAACCTATTGTACGAGGGATACAACGGTTGGCGGACGCTGACTGCATCATGGGTCATAATGTTATTGGGTACGATATTCCTGTTCTCAGTAAACTCTATCCTTGGTTTGTATGTCCTACTACTGTCGTTGATACTTTACTGCTATCACGTTTATACCATCCAAACATGATGGCATTGGATAAGACCAACAATTGGAAACATATGCCACTCAAACTATATGGTTCCCATAGCTTAGAGTCTTATGGCTATAGGTTAGGAGAATACAAGGGAGAGTATGGTAAGACATCTGATTGGCAAGAGTGGTCAGAAGAGATGGAAAACTATTGTATTCAAGACGTAAACGTCACCACCAAACTATGCGACCATTTCCGCCCTTACCTGAATGGGTCGAAGCCGAACACCAGGTAGCTAAATTACTACAACAACAGGAGGAACATGGATGGTATTTTGATGAACGCGCTGCACAGCAACTTACATCGACTCTCCAATGCGAACTTCAAGAAACTTATAAACTACTACGCGACAGGCACCCTTTCGTTGAAGGACCAGTATTTACTCCTAAGCGAGATAATCGGACCCAAGGCTATGTCAAAGGTGCTCAAAGTACCCGTCTAAAAGAATTCAATCCCACATCACGAGATCATCAAGCATGGATCCTGCAAACATTTCATGGCTGGAAGCCGACCCAACTGACAGCTACTGGGAAGCCTATCATCGACGAGCCTGTCCTGAAAGAGATTGGGACGGAGACTTCTATGATGTTCCTGAGATGCTTGACGGTTCAGAAAATGCTTGGACTCCTCTCGGAAGGCGTCAACGCATGGCTGAAGCTTGTTACGACCTCTAGTCGTATTCATCATCACTGCTCTGTAGCTACATCAACTTTTCGTTGCGCTCATCGTCACCCAAATTTGGCGCAAGTCCCGAGTGATGATAGATTTAGACAGCTGTTCTTACCTAGCCCTAACCAAGTAATGGTGGGGGCTGATTTGGCAGGGGTCGAGCTGAGAATGTTATCGCATTTCTTGGCAAGGTATGATGATGGCCGCTATGCTGACATCCTACTCAATGGAGACATCCACCAAGTAAACGCCGATAAGATTGGCATCTCACGTAAACTAGTCAAGACCGTCACGTATGCTTTCCTATATGGCGCAGGTGATGAAAAAATCGGCACATCCTATGACAAACTTCTTTCATCCACGGCAGCCAAGAAAAAAGGAAAAGAAATCAGAGCGGCATATATTGACGCGATTGATGGACTCGATCAACTCTTGGCGGCTATCAAAAAAGCTTCAGAGAGAGGACATCTCAAAGCTATCGATGGTAGACAAATTATGGTGGATAGCCCGCATAAAGCGCTGAACTATTGTCTCCAGGGTAACTCTGCAATCCTGGCAAAGCGGTGGCTACTCATCAACAATGACCACATCAATCAATTAAACTTATGCTGTTCTCAGCTAGCCTTTATACATGACGAATTACAATTCGAATGTTCACCCGAACACACAGATGACTTATGTTCATCCTTGGTACTTAGCTCTACAGAAGCTGGCGAGTACTACAACCTTAGAGTCAAGATCGACGCGGAAGCGAAGGTCGGTAAATCATGGAGCGACACACACTAATGAAACTCCTAATTGATGCTGACTATGTAGTGTACAAATGCTGTGCTAGTGCTGAGTCAGAGATTGATTGGGGCAAGGACGTAATTGTTGTTACATCTAAATTTAGTGAAGCTTATGCTTGTGTTAAACGTGAGTTAAATAAAATAGTTAATCACTTTATGTGGGATACACCTGAGGTCATCTTATTCTTTAGTGATAGCGTTAACTTTCGTAAGTCCATCCAAGAATCATACAAAGGCCATCGTAATCGTAAGAAACCTTGTGGATACAAGCGTGTTATTGCGGCACTCAAAGATGAGTACGAGGTCATTGTAATGCCAACGTTAGAAGCTGACGATGCTTTAGGTATCTACGCTACTGCCAATCCTGGTAACGTTATCTGCTCTCCAGACAAGGATATGAAACAGATACCGGGAAAAGTATTTGACATGAAAGAAACCGTGAATGTGGAAGAAGAGGCTGGTAACAACTGGCATCTGATTCAAACATTAGCGGGAGATTCTACTGATGGTTATAGTGGAGTACCTGGTATTGGCGTCAAACGAGCCGTTGCTTTGTTTGAAGATACTGGATACAACTGGAAGACCTGTGTCAAAGCATTTGCTGATAAAGATTTGTCGGAAGACATTGCATTAGAAAACGCCCGCCTTGCTAGAATACTACGCTGCACTGATTATGACTTCATCAACCGACGACCAATACTTTGGACCGCCGATGCCAATAATAGAACTTACGATGGAGCAGGATTTCAAAATCCGTAGGATGGAAGACCTGCTACCTAATGCTGATAAGGATGATATAATTACACTACTATTAGCTCTACAGCACCAGAACTTTGCTCTGTGCAACACAGTATCCAACCTAATCACCCAATGGCCCACTTCTCCCCCTACTACTACACCCGAGGAACCATGGAAACGTGGGACTTTATACGACAGCAGGGACTAAACTATCACCTTGGCTGTGCCCTTAAATATATTGTTCGTGCTGGATATAAAGACAGCAAAGCAGAAGACCTAAAAAAAGCTATCCACTACTTACAAAATGAGCTCGACAACACCTTACTTGAATCATCTAACCCTAATGGACATGGCGGAGGAATTCCGTTCAGCGTACTCCCTGGGGATGACTGCGATGACGACCCAGAAATCTTTGATCGATGAAGAGTACCATGAGTTCTGTAAAGCATTTTTATATGAAGACTTTGAAGAACAACTTAAAGAGTTAGCAGATCTTGTTTATGTTTGCTATCAATATGCCGCTGCTATAGACTGGGACTTAGACGAGGCTATGAGGCGTATTCACCGTTCTAACCTATCAAAGCTAGGTGAAGATGGTAAACCTATCCGTAGAGAGGATGGTAAGGTCCTTAAGGGACCATCCTACGCACCACCAACATTAACTGATCTTGTAAATGACTGAACTAATTTCACGCACAGGACGTGTTCAATCCTGGATTGACGATCCAACAGGTCGCCTCCCCGTAAGCTGTACAGTTTTCGTTGTACAAAACGAAATGACAGGCTTAAACGGTATTGAGGCTAGCTGGAAGTTCGCCAGTCATGCCCTAAGATTTGGGGCAGGGTGTGCAATTCACCTATCTAAACTGGACCCTAAAGGGTTTGTAAGGAAATCAGGCGTAGTAGCCTCAGGACCTGTAAGTTTTGGTAAAATCTATTCAACACTTAATGAAATCCTACGACGGGGCGGAATTTATAAGAATGGCGCGATTGTTTTGCACCTTGATTTATCCCATCCTGATGCTAGGGAGTTTGTTATTACTCCTAGATCCGAGTTACCTTGGGTCAAACGTTGTATCAACATCACCGATGAGTGGTGGGAGGGGTGTACGTTCAAGGAAGAACTACTACATAACATTAAATCAGGCGACATTTGGCTCAACAAGGTAAAACATGATGCAAGAGGAGAACGAATCCGAGGGAATGTATGTCTGGAGGTATACCTGCCCTCACGAGGGACATGCTTACTCCAGCATGTTAATCTCGGTGCCTGTGAATACGATGACATCCCTAGAGCTTTCACTCAAGGCATGTCCGAGTTGTGCAACCTCCATAGTAAAACAGGTGTTGGATACACTGGAGAGTACTTATCCCCAGAAATTGATAGGCAAGTGGGCCTCGGACTGCTTGGACTCGCTAATCTTCTACGACGATACGGAGTAACCTACGATCAATTCGGCAGGGCACTAGACCAATACAACAAGAACGAACCTATCCGCTCAGCTGCTTATGAACTCGTCTCTCAAATTGCTTCAGGAATTAACCAGGCAGCCAGCATCGCTCGCTACAATAATATGGTTCGAGCCTTTGCTATCGCACCGACCGCCTCTTGCAGTTATCGAAGCGTGGATTTGGATGGCTATACTTGCACACCAGAAATCGCTCCACCTATCTCACAGACAGTCGATCGCGACTCGGGTACTTTCGGAGTACAAACCTACAACTATGGCGATGTAGAAATCGCTAGTGAAGTCGGATGGGACGCATACAAGCGCGTTGCTGACGGCATCATGACACTATTAAATCGAACTGGACTTCTTCACGGCTACTCATATAATACTTGGAGCGACCAAGTAACTTATGATGAGGCGTTTATTGAGGAGTGGCTACAATCGCCCCAGACTTCTATGTATTATTCCCTTCAAGTCATGGGTGATACTCAGGATAAATCTGATGCGTATGCTGCTCTTAAAGACAGTGACATTGAAGATTATCTGAGTACTCTAATTGACGAATCAGAACTTCAATGTGATTGCCAAGAATGAACCCTTACGAAAAACTAATGGCGCGGAAGCGCAAATGGACACCAGTACAGACAACAGCCGGTCAATGCATGGACGGAGCGGAGGAAACGATTTATCGAGCCCTCGCTCTCCGCCATATGGAGTTGCCAGTTGGAGATTTTATTAAAGACGCACTAAAGAATGACGTACCACAAGCAAGTGTGGACATTTTACGATCAAACATCAAGGACGAGGAAAACCACGACCTCGCATTGGGTTACATCGCCAATGCTTACGGGGTTGATCCGCAAGCTGAGAAGGAAGCCCTTCGGCTTAAAGCCGCTTGGGAAGCACATCCTGATCACACGATCCTCAAAGCAATGGTTGCCGAGCGTGCAGTGTTCTTCGTTCTTCTACCATTCATGCGCTTTTGCGGTGACGCTGGTATGAGGACCGTTTCAGCCGATATCAGCCGAGACGAACAGGTCCACGTTGCAACTAATTCCCTTGTTTGTAGAGAATTAGGAGTTACACATTCACCATCTTTGGATAAACTGCGAAAAGCAACTATTCATTGGGTAATGGAACCACTAGGTACAAATACTACTAACAAATATTTGGACAAAAAATTTTGGACCAATTCTAGTGATAATTTGATGTACCAAGGCAAGGCCCCAGAACTTTCTGAGACCAAATCTGCCCGTATGCCTGCGTTCTTCGAGCATTCTAATGTCAACCTCCCCTCATACGCTTAGCCTCCTTGAGACACGAGGCTTGCAAGCTAATGTTCTTTTGTCTCAACTAAACGAAACTTTTCCGCCAACAAATCCCACCCCGGAAGACACAATTGAAAAAGTAATGTACAGATCTGGTCAACGCAGTGTTGTTGAGTGGATCACTACCTATATGGAATCAAACTAATGGCTAGGAAAAACAAAAACCGCTATACAGCTAGCAATCCGGTGTCTAACTATAGACAACAGATGAAGAGCAAGGCGCTTAAGGCAAAGAATCCACAAAAGTATAAGAAGCAGAAACAAATCAACAAGATATTGTCTGACGGTAAGGTTGATAAACAGGAAGGTCAAAAAGCCACAAAGAAAGGTATCAGTCTTCAAAAAATTCAAAACCAAAACATCAATCAGTACCGGAATGCCGCATCAGATTTTGATAGAGGTATTGGCATGTCTCAAGGTAGAAACCCTGCTGCTACAAGACCTGTATATGAACCGCTAAAAATTAAACGTGGTGCTATTGAAGCTGAGCAAAGAGGTAGTTCAAGAAATAATAATAAAAAGAATAGGAAGAACAAGGATAATAGAAAGGTGAGAAGTACAGCATCTTCAGCACCTACATCTAATTATGCAGCTGAAGCTGAAACTACATTAGCTGATATCGATCAGGATTTAAATAACATTCTTAATCCAGGAGAGGATGCTATTGATCCTATCACTTTCCAGTATGCAGCATCCTCATTAGTTGAGCCAGGTAATAACCTTACTATTGGAGCAGCTACTGACCCTTCTAAAACCACAGGCAGTGATAATTTCAAACGCCGTGGAAAGAAAAGGAAAAAGAATCGTCTTCTCAGACAGATTGGCAAAGGTAATAGTCAGTTAGGTGGATTCTCTGGTCCAGCACCTTCAGCCGCAGGCGCCGCTGCAAGTTCCGCTTTCGGTGGTGTTTAATGACAACAGCCGTAGCTAGATATAACCAGCTAGCTTCTTATCGTTCTAACTTTTTAACTATGGCACGTAGGGCATCAGACCTTACGTTACCTTATTTGATTAGAGGTGAGGATGATTACACTAAAGGTGCAAAGAACCTTGTCACACCGTGGCAATCAGTAGGTGCAAAGGGTGTAGTAACACTAGCTTCCAAGCTAATGCTAGCCCTTCTACCACCACAGACTGCATTCTTTAAGCTTCAGGTGAATGATATTAATCTACCACCAGAACTTGGTCCAGACATTAGAGCCGAAATGGATCTATCGATGGCTAAGATTGAACGCACAATCATGGCGTCTATTGCTGAGAGCAGTGATAGGGTAGTAATTCACCAAGCTTTGAAGCACCTAGTAGTAGCTGGTAATGCCCTCATTTATATGGGGAAGGATGGGTTGAAGATGTACCCATTAAATCGTTATGTAATTAATAGAGATGGTGATGGTAATGTCATAGAGATCATTACTAAAGAAGTCATCTCAAAAAAACTGCTAAAAAATTTTGTGCCAGATTACGAGTCAGCTAAACCCAATGAGGTATCAGCTGGCGGTGGAGCAGCACCCTATGGTGGTAACTCTGGTATCGATGATGACGAGTGTGTAATCTACACAATGGTGAAGCGAACAGCTAAACGTTGGGAGTGGCACCAGGAAGTAGACACTAAAATTGTACCAGGTAGCATGGGTCACGCACCATTTGATTCTAATCCCTGGCTGACATTACGTTTAGCGTATGTCGATGGTGAGATGTATGGTCGTGGTCGTGTCGAAGAGTTTATCGGAGACTTACAGTCCTTAGAAGCATTGTCTCAGGCCCTCGTAGAAGGCTCTGCAGCAGCTGCTAAAGTAATCTTTACAGTATCACCCTCAAGCACTACTAAACCAGCCACGCTGGAGCGTGCAGGCAACGGTGCTATTGTTACTGGACGACCTGATGACATCGGTGTGGTACAAGTAGGTAAGACTGCTGACTTTGCAACTGCTTATCAAATGGCACAAGGTTTAGAGCAACGGTTATCCGATGCCTTCCTTATCATGCAGGTAAGACAGAGCGAACGTACAACAGCGGCTGAAGTACAAACCACACAACTCGAATTGGAACGGCAACTTGGTGGACTATTTAGTCTACTTACAGTAGAGTTCCTAACACCTTATCTAAAACGTAAGTTAGCACAAGCACAGAAGACAGGAGAGATTCCACGTCTACCTAAGGGTGATGTAATCAAACCTACTATTGTTGCTGGTGTTGGAGCGTTAGCACGTGGTGCTGACACAGAAGCTCTCACTCAATACCTCACTATCATCTCTCAAACGATGGGACCTGAGGCACTACAGACTTACATAAACCCTGAAGAAGTAGTCAAACGATTGGCTGCAGCATCAGGTATTGATGTACTGAACCTTGTTAAGTCAATGGAAGAAGTACAGCAAGAGAACCAGCAAGAACTAGAAGACGCAGAAGCTATGTCAATGACAGAGCAAGCCGGTCAGTTTGCTGGTGTTGAACAAAAACGAGAACAAATGATTTATGACGAGCAATCCAAGCAGGAAGCCGAGGTCCCGCCCCAAGCCTAGTAAGCCTGATCCAAAGCGAACAGCAAAACAGATGGAGCACCCACCAACTGAGAAACCTGTGTTGGTGATTGAAACACCAGAACCTAATAAGTATGCACCAAAAGAAAAGATTGGTACGCCTACCTTAGGTAAGTCACCCAACTATGTAACAACAGTTGGGTTAGGAAACCTTACAGTAGAACACGCACAACCAGATGGCAACACTAACGTATGATCCCACCCCCGCAGATCAACCAGAACTTAGAGAGTCTGAAGTAGAAGCTCTACGTGTTGGTCAAGAACAAGCGGATGCGGAAGGCCAGCTATTGGCTGGTAATTTTAGAACAACAGAAGATTTAGAACGAGCTTACATTGAGCTACGCAAAGAGTTCTCTTCTCGTGGTGCCCAACAAGAGGAATCAGAGGAGGAAGAATATGAAGAGGGTGAAGAGGAAGAAGTAGAAGAGGATAACTCCCCTGAAACTTTAACTGAAGACCAAGCTATCCAACTACAAAATATGGTAGGTGGTGAGCAAGCTTATAACGACATGCTAATCTGGGCAGGTCAGAATCTATCGAAAGAAGATTGTGATGTGTTTGATTCAGTAGTTGGTAAAGGTGATCCTAACTCATGTTTGTTTGCTATTCAAGCTTTGAATGCTAAGTATCAAGAGGCTGTCGGTAACGATGGTCGTCTACTTACTGGTCAAGGTGCTGTTGATAAGCAGGATGTATTCCGTAGTCAACAGGAAGTAGTACAAGCTATGTCTGACCCACGTTATGAGAAAGATCCAGCTTTCCGTAATGATGTCTATGCTAAACTGGAACGATCTAACATCGCATACTAATGAAACAACGTTTAGATAAGAGTTGTTGGAAAGGCTACAAGAAATCAGGTACTAAGGTATCATCTGGTAGCGGTACTAAAACTCGTGTCAACAACTGCGTAAAAAAATCTACCCCTAAGAAAAAGAAATGACTACCATCATTGAAGACGGCGGACGGACTAACATCTATGCTGTCGAACCAGAAATGTACACCACTGAAGTAACCGTGAATCACAACGAAAATGCAGAGAAGCTGAATGGTCGCCTGGCAATGCTAGGTGTGATGGCAGCTCTAGGTGCTTATGCACTAACAGGTCAAATTATTCCAGGAGTTTGGTAATGGCTACAGGAGCACGACAAAAGACATCGTCAGTTATTGGGACAACTAAAGCTAAAGCTAAAGAAACAGCAGCGGCTAATGCAGCATCAAGTGCTGGTAATACTACTGCCGCTCAAACTGCAAAGCGTAAACAACAAGTAGCGGATGCTAAAGCCGCACCAAAGCCTACCGGTACTCGTAAGACTAGGAAGGCAGCTATAAGGACACGTAAGAAAGAGAGTCCACGTACACGTACAGGTCAACCTAAAACAGAAGGTAAGGGTGGCATCCAAGCTACTAAAGGTGACCGCCGAGGACAAAAGAACCTTGGTCTTACTAGTGATCAGATGCGTGCCCGTCGTATTCGTAAAGGAATCATTGCCGCTGACGGTACAAAGACTGGTAAAAAAGGTAAGTTCTCTGATAAAAAGAAGACTTACTAATGATTGAATGCCCACAATGTACCCCACCTCAGCAGTACGTTTTAGAACAACTACAGGTTACTGCGGGTGTTACTGACCGGACTGCATTAGCTGTCATTATGGGTAACATCCAGCAAGAGTCCAACTTTAAACATAACGTATGCGAAGGTGGTAAGGTTATGCCTTATGACCAATGCCTTCGTGGTGGTTATGGTATCATTCAATGGACTAGTAAGCATCGTTATGATGGTCTTGGTACGTTCTGTGCCGATCAAAATGCTGACCCTAGTTCATTAGAATGCCAGACAAAATACATGATAAGAGAGCTAAGATTTAGGGATGACCTTAGCTCTTTCCTGACTAATCATCAGACAGTCCCTTACTATATGAATGCTGCATACTACTGGTTAGGATGGGGTGTTCATGGTAATCGAACAAATTATTCTTATTCTTTTTTAAATAAACTACAATGAAAATCCTTGCTATCCTCCCTGCAGCTATCTTTGCTGCTGCTCCTGCAATCGCGGGACCTTATGCTAATGTAGAGACTGACACCAGTCGTGTTGGTGATAAGTATCAATCTACTTTGATTGAGAAGCACGTTGGTTATGAAGGAACCTTTGGTGAGAAAGGTGCCTACTTTGTACAAGGTGGTTTGACTACTATCTCTACTGAAGAAGATGCATCAGTAGAAGTATCCGGTAAAGCCGGTGTAGCTTACACCATCAATGAGCGGACCTCTGTTTATGGTGAGTACGCTTTCGTCAATGGTGATGAGATTGGTTCTACAATTAAAACTGGCGTAAAATATAGTTTCTAATTAATTAAAGGGAGAGCACCTCAGAGTCGGACTCTCCTTTTCTAGTCTGTCCTGACTTAAAACGGATCTTACTTACTTGCTACAAGACACACAATGCACTATTTAAATGACCGCAATTTCTACAGGACTACAAAAACAGAATACTTGGGAAGCCTTTTGTAAATGGGTGACCTCAACAAACAATAGGCTTTACGTTGGTTGGTTCGGAATCCTTATGATCCCCTGCCTACTAGCTGCTACCATCTGCTTCATCATCGCTTTTGTTGGAGCACCTCCCGTTGACATCGACGGCATCCGTGAACCAGTCGCAGGCTCTCTACTCTATGGAAACAACATCATCAGTGGGGCCGTCGTCCCCTCTTCCAACGCAATCGGATTGCATTTCTACCCAATTTGGGAAGCTGCTACGCTTGACGAATGGCTCTACAACGGTGGCCCGTTCCAACTGGTCGTCTTCCACTTCCTCATTGGCATCTATGCTTACATGGGACGAGAGTGGGAACTTAGTTATCGATTAGGGATGAGGCCCTGGATCTTTGTTGCATACTCAGCACCCGTCGCCGCAGCATCAGCGGTCTTCCTTGTCTATCCATTTGGACAAGGTTCTTTTTCAGATGCAATGCCTCTTGGCATTTCCGGGACCTTTAATTACATGCTCGTCTTCCAAGCTGAGCATAATATCCTTATGCACCCTTTCCATATGCTTGGTGTTGCCGGCGTATTTGGTGGGTCTCTTTTTAGCGCTATGCACGGAAGCCTTGTTACGTCTTCTCTTGTTCGTGAAACGACTGAGCAGGAGAGTCAGAACTATGGCTACAAGTTTGGTCAAGAGGAAGAAACATATAACATCGTAGCTGCTCATGGATACTTCGGACGACTCATCTTCCAATACGCATCATTTAACAACTCACGTTCGCTTCACTTTTTCTTGGCTGCTTGGCCTGTGGTGGGGATTTGGTTTACTAGCCTTGGCGTTAGCACTATGGCTTTCAACCTTAACGGATTCAACTTTAATCAATCCATTGTTGATTCTCGGGATCATATCGTTCCCACTTGGGCTGACATCCTTAATCGAGCGGGACTTGGAATGGAAGTAATGCATGAAAGAAATGCTCATAACTTCCCATTGGATTTGGCTTCAGCTTCTACCACACAGGTAGCACTGACTGCACCATCCATTGGCTGATGTACTTACGTTCGACCTTTGGGTTGCATGCCACCTAGTCATGGAACGGGGGCTAGGTAATTGAGAATTAACTATGACTGTTACTCTTACTTATCGTGGCAACAAGTACAACAAAACTGTGAATAAGAAATAGCTTAGTGCCGGGTGCAACTCCCGGCTTCACTATTGGTAGAGCCCCCGAGGGGATAACTCTGCCGTTCGAACGGTCAGATATAGACCTTAACAATATCAATCAAAAAAATTTTCAGCTGGAAGAACTCTTATAAACTCTATCATTAAAGGTAATTAATTATGGCCTCCGTATGGTCACAAAACGGTAACAACTATAGTCAGTCTAACTCTGGTCAAACCCTCGCCTATGGCGCTGGTGCAGAGATGGCAATCACAGCTCAGGGTAACATCAACAAGACACCTGGTCTTGGCCTGACTGATAACATTACAGATTACAATTCAAAGTACGCGACGTACCTGAAAATCTTCTCAGGGGAGATGATCAAAGCGTATGAGAGCGTCTGCATCGCTAAGGAAACGGTTCAGAACCGTACCCTGACGAACGGTCGTAGCCTCCAGTTCATCTACACTGGTCGCATGACTGCTGATTACCACCAGCCTGGTACTCCTATCCTTGGTTCCGACAACCCTCCGGTTGCCGAGAAGACCATCGTGATGGATGACCTGCTCGTGTCTTCAGCCTTCGTCGATAGCCTTGACGAAGTTCTTGCTCACTATTCCTTGCGTTCTGAGATCGCCAACAAGATTGGCTACGCTCTGGCTGAGGCATATGACAAAAAGATCTTCCGTATCATTGCTAAGTCTGCACGTCAGGCTTCTCCTATCACTGCCTCTCCTGGTCCTGAGCCCGGTGGTTCTGTGATCAAGCTTGGTGCTGGTAATGAGTTCAATGCACAAGCACTCGTCGATAGCTTCTTCGAAGCCGCATCGATTTTGGATGAGAAAAATGTACCCCGGGAGGGGAGGCACGCAGTCCTCAGCCCGAGACAATACTACGCCCTGATCTCTCAGGTCGATTCGAACATCCTTAACCGTGACTACGGTAACACTCAGGGCAACCTGAACAGTGGTCAGGGTCTCGTTGACATCGCTGGTATCTCCATTAAGCGTTCTAACAACCTGCCATTCATGGCTGGTACTGTTGCACGTGTACAGGGTGAGAACAACGATTACTCCGGTGACTTCTCCGCTAGCTGTGGTCTTATCTATCAGAAGGATGCTGCTGCTGTCGTCCAGGGTCTTGGTCCTTCGATCCAGACAACTGGTTCAGACGTGCAGACGATGTACCAGGGTGACTTGGTTGTCGGTCGTGTCGCCATGGGTGCCGATTGGTTGAACCCCTGCGCTGCTATCGAACTCCAAGCAGCTTGATAGGAGGTCAATTAAATGGCTTCTAATCTAGTTCCAGGTACTTCTAAAACAGGTGAGATTGATCCAGCTGGTTCGATTACTATTGCTACAGGCACGACTCTTAAGCCTGGTTATGTAGCTAGTATCACCCAGAATCCTCTAAACAATGTTGAGGCAGGACGGACACAAGCAGCCTCTGCTTACACTACTGTTGCTAACAGTGGTGCTCCAATCCCTGATCAAACTCCTGCTCCAGATCCAGGTTAAATTATAGGAAAATTATTATGGCTACTACGACTCGCTTCTCCGTAGCTAAGACTCAGAAATCCTACAGCCCCCTTGGGGTTGCAGCGGTTCTGGGTTCTACGGTGAAATCAGAAACAGAACAGTGGAGTGGCGGACTCGCCTATCCACCTTCTACAAATACTACACAGCTCACACCAACGAGCTGACTACAGGGGGAGGGCTTAACGGCTCTCCCTTTTTTTTATTCCTTATTGAGAACGATTATCAATGTCATTTCCAACCACTGACTCACAAGATGAGCTACAAGCTGTTAATCAGATCCTGGCGTCAGTTGGTCAGGCCCCTGTTACCACGCTAGAACAAACCAACCCGGACGTTGCGATTGCCTACAACACCCTTAAACAGGTGGCCCGTGAAATACAATCTGAAGGATGGACATTTAACAAAGAATATAATTATCCTCTTACTCCTGATGCAGCTGGTGAGATTCTAATCCCAGCTAACATGCTACAGATTGACATGTCTGTAGACTATGTTTATAATAGAGATAAAGACCCAGTACCTCGTCAAGGTAAACTATATGACCGTGTGTCTCATAGTTATGTCTGGCAACAGCAAGTAATGTATTTTGATATCACCTGGTTATTTGATTGGATTGATATCCCTGCTGTTGTTCGTGACTACATCACATCTCGTGCAGCATCTTTTGTTGCTATGAGAATTGTAGGTGACCCTAACCTATATCAAATCCTATCTCAACAGGAAGCTTACATGAGAGCTACTGCTATGGAATGGGATACACAACAAGGTGACTATACTTTCTTTGGTCATGAAAGAGGGTCTAATTATTACAGACCTTATAAACCGTTCCATGCTTTGTATCGCTAATGGCTGCAGTAACACAAACAGTACCAAACTTTCTTGGTGGTATCTCATCACAGACTGATCAAAAGAAAATACCTGGTCAATTATCAGAAGCATTGAATGCTTACCCAGATCCAACCTTTGGAATGTTGAAGAGGAATGGGACACGATTTATCCGTACTCTTAATAAAGCAGATGGTACACCATTTACTGATGCTGAATTAGAGAATGGTTCTTGGTTCTTTATTCAACGTGATACCTTTGAATCTTACTTTGGTTGTATTAAAGACAAAGAAATCTATGTTTGGAATGCAGTAACTGGTGTATTCTGTACGGTTACAAATAACGGTGCAGATTATTTGACAGTTCCAGAGGTTCCTAAAACATATCACTTCAGGAATGTTCAAGACACTACAGTTGTTACTAATAGGTCTATTGCTCCTGAGCTTCAACCTAAACCTACTGGGTATCTACCTGGTAAAGTAGGTGAAGTAGTTCTAAAAGTAGTTGAATATAGTGCTAACTATACAGTAACTATTAATGGTACTGACTACACATATAAGACTAGAAACTCTGATGAGTTTGAACCAGGCCAAACTGATACCAAGCTGAATGCTGATGAAGTATTAACTGGTTTAAAAAACGCTATCGGCAACGCTGTTACAGTATCCCAATACTCTACAAGCTTAGCTCTTACAAGTAGTACACCATTTACTTTAGATGGTAAAGGTGGTGTTAATAACCAAGCTATTCAAACCTTTCAAGATAGTGTAACTGATATTTCTAAGCTACCGCCTGAAAGTAATGATCAACGTTATGTAGAAGTATTGAATGGTTCAGGTAATGAGGATAATTATTGGCTGCGCTTTGTAACTGCTACTAAAGAATGGAAGGAATCTAGAAGCCCTACAGCCTCACCAGGTATGGTAGCTTCTACTATGCCACATGAATTAATCTCAACTGATGAGAATGTATTTACATTTGGCCCTATTAATTGGAGAGCAAGGGAAGCAGGTACTTCTATTACTAACCCACCACCATCTATTTTCCCTTATGATGAAACGACAAAAACTTATACTAGTCCTGGTAACTTTATTAACGCTACCTTCTTCTACAATAATAGGTTTGGTTTGTTGTCTCAAGACAACGTAATTCTTAGTCAAGCCAATGACCCTTATAACTTCTTCTATCGTTCAGCTTTAGCACAGACTGATTCAGATCCTATTGATATTAACGCTTCCTCTGTAAGACCGGTAGACTTATTTGATGTACTACCTGATGCACAAGGTCTATTAATATTTAGTAAGCGTCAGCAGTTCTTGTTATATGCTACGAGTACAAACCTCTTGACACCTAAGACAGCTCAGCTGCGTAGTGTGTCTAACTATGAGATGGATAGTGCTATACCACCTGTAGATATTGGTACTACTGTAGGTTTCCTTAGTAAAGTACCTGCTTATACTAGAGCATTTTCTTTACAAACTAGAGGTTTAGAAGAGAACCCAGTTGTAACAGATTTAAGTAAAGTTATTTCTGAATACCTGCCTAACTCTATTACTGAATTAGCATCTAGTCCACAGAACTCTTTTATTGCATTAGCTGGCAGAGACATTAACGATGTCTACATCTATCGTTTTTATAATGATGGGGAGAAGGATTTATTCCAAGCATGGACCAGATGGACTATGCCAGGTGATGTGCAAGCACTCTCTATTGTTAATGACATGATGCTTGTCGTTACAGAACAGATGGATCAATATACTTTAGGTGTAATTAGTATCAACGACATTCCCCTCAACACTAAATTTAGTGGTAATGAAAACATCGAAATGGCTAATCCTTTATTGGACATGGCTAGCAAACCTACTTCTGTTACTTACGATAGCGGAACGAATCTAACTACCTTTAATGTAGATTATAAACCATTAGATTATAAGCAAGCCGTCTTACTATTAACACTACCTACAAGTGAAACCTTTGCTAGCTTAGATAGTTTAGCTGCTTTTAATGTAGCACCTTATTCTGAGAATGATGATACAGGTTATTGGCAGTATCTACAAATTGGAGCGGGGAACACATTTACCATTAGAGGTGATTGGACCGGCTATGCTAATCGTATGGTAATTGGTTATAACTATTTGTTTGATCTAGAGCTACCTACCTTCTATTATAATAGAGCACAACAAGGTGCTACTTATGACTTCACTGCTAGCTTGACTGTAGCAAGAGCACACTTTTCTTGTGGTAAATCAGGTGTCCTTACATTTAAAGTAAAGTCAGCAGGTTCAGAAGAATGGGTAGATGTTCAGGCTGTGTCTGACGCTGATTATTATTTAGCTAGTACTAATCCTGTTGTTCCTTCAAAGAATTTTACTGTACCAATTAATCAAAGGAACATGAACTTTAGTTTGAAACTTACAAGTGATCAACCTTATCCAGTATCAATTACATCAATGATGTGGGAAGGTAATTACTCACCACGTTATTATAAGAGGACTTAATTATGTTTAACCCGAAAGGTGGTAATCTTTTAGAAGACCAACTAGCCGTCTCTGGTTTAGAGATGAGTATTGATCCATTTACTGCTGTTAGTGCTGTAGCTTCTATTGCTGGTGGTATTTTTGGTGCTTCGTCAGCATCTTCTGCTAATTCTAAAGCCGAAGCTGCACAGAAACAGCAGCAGAAGTTGTTGGATGAGCAAGCTAAGATTAATAATGAGTATAATTTAAAAGCTCATGAAGCAGAGAAGAAAGATTACTTTGAGATGCAGGAGTTTCAGTTCGACATGGCTAACCGCCAGTTCGAATATGATAACACAATTCAAGACTATACCTACCTACAAAATGTAAGGCAGTACGGTAAGAGTGTAGAGCAACTTGGTAGTCAACTTGTTTATAATAGTCTTGCTGCTCACCAAGCATATGAAAGTACTCAATCTCAATTCCAAGAACTACTAGCCAGTCAATCTTTTGCTAAAGAAAATTTATTTGTAGAACGTCTACAAAACCAAGGAGCGGCAGCAGTAGGACAAGCTGGTAGAGGACAAACGAAAGCACAGCAAGTAACACTAGCAGATGAAGGTAGGAACCTTGCTGTCTTACAAGCTGAACTACGTAGTGGTGCTACACAAGCCGATAGACAGATGAGAGACATTGGTATTCAGAAGTATGTTGGGGATACAAATGCTATTCTCAATCTAATGATACGACCTGAAGAGGCACCACGTCCTCCTGCTCCTGTTATGGGACCACCGAAGACGTTCATTAAACCTGCTGAACAACTACCTGGCATGGCTACCCCTGCTGCTTACAGTAACCCTATGGCGCCTCTGGTTGGTGGTGTGACTAGTGCCTTGGGTAGTATTAGTAATTACACGCAAAACTTTAACAACTCTAATCAGCTACCACAACTAGGTAATTAAAATTTATGGCTAAACAATTTCAAGGCTCCGCTAGGTCTAGAGGGTTCAGTGCAGCCACAGCTAGCGGAGCCGCAGAGCAACGTATCGCACAACAAACCACTCAAGTCGTTAGAGGCATGGAGAGGTACCGCGATTCTGACATAGAGAATCGTAAACGTATCCTAAAGGATATGGAAGAAAATGCTGCCTACACCCAGAAGGCATTAGAAAGAGATAAGCGTACACTTTCTGATAACAAAGGAAAAGAAGCTAGAGCAGTAGAAGCTAAAGCTAGGGCATCAGCTGCTAAGTCACAAGCTAACGTTGATGCTACTGTCAAAGCGTTTGAAGCTGTATCAACTCTCAGTGACACTGCTTCTAAGAGGGCTCTAGAAGCTCGCAAGGCGGCCAATGAAGAAGACTATTGGCAAGGTGTTAATGATAGAAGAATTAACGGCCCTAACACTCCTGAACAAATAGCCTATGATGCTGGTGTTAATCAGGAAGGTATTCAGCTTGCTGAAATAGAAGGTACTGTTGCTATGTCTGAAGCAGCAGGTTATGACCCTTTATCTATATCTAAAATCAGATTAACAAGTAGGGCTTATAGTGTTGGTTATGAAGATGCAGATGCCTTACTTGCTACTCAAACTGGTTATCCAGATTTTATAGCTACTGGATTAAGAGAGAATGATACTATAGTTCAACTTGCTGATGGCAATCAGTTTAGAATAAACGAGGCTAGTAATACAGCTGAGACTGCAGCTTCTATTGACTTTTTACGGCGAGAATTTATTGAAAAGAATGGATGGACAGGCCGTAAACCTGTGCGTCTTGGTAAAGTATTAGACTCTATGCAGACAACAGAGAGTAAAATATTAACTGAAACTGCTGCTGTAGAGACTAGGCGTAATGAGAGTATTCTAGAACAGAGAGCACTTAGTAGTTTAATGACGGGAGAAACAACCCCCATTGAAGCTAACAATGCTTACACTACTTTGATGACCACCAACAAAGGTGATGCTGAAAAGACGTGGACACAGCTTGAAGGTTATGTCAAAAAAGGTCTTATTCCAGCTGATGCTTTGTCTGGTATCATCATGCCTGATGGTAAGTCTTTAGGTGAAAGTCCTAGGTATGCGTTCTTCCGTCAATTAGAAACTGAAGCTGAACTATCAGAGAATTCTCTCCGCACTAAGCAAGAGAATGCACAGCGTGAACAAAAGTCAAAGGAGTGGTTGGCACTATTAAATAGTCCTGAAGCTACCATGGCTGACATGAAGGCTGCTGAACAAGCATTTAAAGGTGATGTAAAAGGTACACCACAATGGTTGCAGAAACGTATTAATGCTAATGATCCTCAAGGTCAGAATGTAACCAAGTCATTAACTACTATTGCTGATGACATGGCAGCTCGTAAGATGCTGACACTTGATTTAGTTAATAGGGTGTTTGAACTTGATCCTATTAAAGGTGCTGAACTTCGTAAGAAGTTAGAAGAACAGAATCAGTTTGTTAATAATGATGCTTATAAAGAGTATAGAGATAGTCTAGAAGGTCTTGTTAAAAAATCTGCTGAGACTTTAGATACTGTAGCTTCTACTGGTGCTTTGATGGAAATCACTAAGCAATGGAACTCTAGAGTAGAAGAGTTAGTGGCTGGTGGTATGAGCATTCAAGATGCATCACGTACAGCTGCAACAGAAATAGAGAAAAAGATCTTAGAAGGAGTATCTAATCCAGATAGCCAATATCACAGGAACTGGAATGCTACACTTGGAACTTATGAATATCCTAATCTTGTAAAAACAGCTTCATTAGATCAAGCTGGTCAAGAGCAGAGTAAAGCAGTAATTAGTGCTATCTCTTCTAATTCTAATGAAAAGATTAGAGAACTACTAACTACAAAAGATTCAGTATTTAATGATCAAGAGATTGACAGGATAAGAGTTCAATACCAACAAGACTCAGCTGGTTTTAAGTTTCCTGCTTCTGTACTCGTTATTGCAGATCGTATGGGTAAGACACCTATGGAGGTCCTTAACAGTCTAATCATGGCTAACCAGGGTCCAGGTGCTCAACTACAACCACCACCATCTATGGAGCTACTACAAACTGCATCACCTGCAGCCCGTAAGCTACTGGATAAGTATAAGAGTCCTGACCGTTCAACTCGTGGTCTTGGTATGACTAGTACTGGATGGAATTCAGGTGCTATTCAACCACAGTATGTACCTATGATTGAGAAAGCTTCTACAGCAGCGGGTGTTTTACCTGCTGAAACATCAGCTTTAATTGAAATTGAGAGTGGTTTCAGACCTGGTATTAGTAGCTACAATGGTAGCTCTCATGGTATGATGCAACTTAATAGGAGTGCTCACCCTGAATTCTTTGCTAATAATAACTGGAGAGATCCTCAAGCTAACATTGACTACGGTACTCGATACTACGGTCAGCTTAAAGCTAAGTATGGTGACCCTGTAGCCGCCGCTATGGCGTACAATGCAGGACCTGCTAGCTATGAAGCTTATCTACGTGGAGAGCTGCCTGACGGTGGTGTGAAGAGGGAGATGCTAGCTCAAGGTAAGAAGTTTGCCAAAGCTTTGTATAAGTATCAAGGTGCTAGTTCCGGTATGCTGCAGAGTCCAGATACGATGAGAGATTCTACTCGCATTCGTTCTTTTACTGGTGCTCTTACTTATGAAGATAATAAGATGGCTTACAATAATATTGGTAAGTTAATTGAAGCCTCTGGTTTTCAGGTAGCTGAACAGTCACAGTTTGGTGGCGTAAGTCCTGTACATGCTGGTAATAGTTATCATAATTATGATGAAGCTTTTGACATCACCCATCAAACAGGTGATTATGAAACTTCAATTGCTAAAACACAACAACTAAAAGAAGCTATTCGTAGCATGAATTTATTTAAAGAAGTGATTGGACCTGGTGATGGAGATCCTAACCATGAGACTCATCTACACTTAGGTGGTTTAATGCGTCCTATGACACCAGAAGATACCGCTACTTTACAAGAACTACTAAACTAAACTATGACCCAAACTCCTAACAATAGTTGGGATGCTATGGACTCGGAAGATATGCAACTCCGACCTGACGTTCAATATGAAAATCAGGTCAGAGCAGAAGCTATTGAAGTAGAACAAGCTGAACTAGCTGAAGAATCTCAACCGGGTTCAACCTCTGCGGAGGCAACGCAACAACCAACTAAGAGCCCTGCTGCGGCAGAGGCAACAAAAGAAGAGGTAGAAGCTACAGAAAGTACACCAAAAGAAAAAGAAGAAAAAGGATTCTGGGATTTATCAGGGTTTGGTCAAGGGCTTACCTATATGGGGCAGCCTCTTGAAGAAACTAACGATCAAGTAAAGCAACGTCTTAGTGCTCCAGGTCAAGGTATTATTGACTTTGGTGTTGATCTAATTAACATGATTCCTGGTGTTAATATTCCTAAGGTAGGTAAATATGAAGATGATTTAGCACAAGCTACACGTCAAATCTCTTCTGTTGTCCTACCTACAATGGCTGGTACTGGTATGATTAGAGCTGCTGGCACTGCTGGTCATGCAAGGGTAGGTGCTGGTATTGGTAATCTAAAATCAGTACAATGGCTTGGTAATACTGGAGCAGCTGCAGGAGCAGGTGTTGCTGTAGGAGCTGTTAGTTCTGAATACACTGGTGATAATGCTAGTGGTACTATTAAAAAGAACTTCCCTGCTGTTGGTGATTTTATTCCTGATACACTAGCTACTTTGGATTCTGATTCTGAAGATGAGAAACGTCTGAAGAACATCAAAGAAGACTTGTATGGTGGTATTTTTATTGATACTCTGGGACCTGCTATTAAATTAGCTAAGGGTTTATTTAGTACACGTCAGTTTATTGAACCTGGTGTTATTAGTACTGTACCTAGGCTTGTTGGTGAAACACCTATGTCACAATCTTGGGTAGATCTTAATACACCTAAGGATATAAACTTTGACCCTGAAACTGATTTCCTAGCTAACCTGTCACGTAGAGAAGAAAGTCTAGATGAACTTGGTGGTTATAACCTATCACTTGATCCAAGCATGAGTGTACCTCTAAAGGGAGTACATGATATGTTTGAGTATGGTGAGCTAGGTATGCGTCAAGTAGATAACTTTGGTATTGTAGGAGCTGGTGTAGATGCTGCACGTATCTCTAAGAACCTTGATACTGTTAATGGTCGTCTTGCTAACTTTATCTCTGAACCTGCTCTTAGTTATTCATTGACTGATGTAGGTAACATGGGAGACATATCCTTAGGTCTTGCTAAAGAACTACAAGTAGCAGGTCCTGTTGGTCAGGTTGGTCGTAACTGGACTGTATCTTTTAAGGATACATTAGATGCTACGATGGACATCACTCAAGACTTGTTTGATCCACGTATGAGCCGTGCTGATATTGCACGCATCGTAGAGCCTCTGACAACGGTCAATTCATCTGGTGTGCAAGTTCTATCGGAAGAAGGTTTTGGGATGGTTACAAAGGCTCTGAAGGGCTTTGGAGAGGAGATTACTGCTCTTAACTATACCCGTGCTGAATCCTTACTTGCTGGTTCTCTTAGTGGTCGTATCTCTGACTTATCTGAAGGCATCCGTATTGCTGATGGTAGTGTAGCTATTGAAGCTGCACAAGATAAATTAATTGATTTGATGAAGTACCTGTATCAAGTACAGGGTTCTGCTACATTCTATAAGCACCGTAAGGCTAACCTATTAGAACAAATCCAAAACGGCTTTACTAATATTACTGGTTATAATGCAGCTACTGTTGATCAAGCAACTGATGTAGCTAAAGGAATCTTTAGACGGTCTGAGTATTTTGGAGACTCACTTAAAGCGTTAGCTCAAAGTGATCCAAATACTATGAAGTCTTTGATGTTAGCTTATGAGATGACAGATGGTAGGATTAGTTCTATCAATACTCTAAATGAATATATCTTTGACCTTACTGGTAACTTAGGTAAAGGTCTTATTGATATGAATCCAGAAACTAAGAACCTCTTGATTTCTGGTGTATGGAATAACATGTATAATAGCATGTTGTCTGCTTTTAAGACACCTATCTCAGCTATTACTGGTAACGCTAGTAATATGATCCTAAAGCCAATGACACACTTTGCTGGTGCTTTGGTTCATGGTGATCGTAAAGCTATGACCCGTAACTGGATTGCTTATAGTTCTATTGGTGAGTCATTTAATAAAGCTTGGAGTTATTCTGGTGATGTATTTAGAAAGGCATCACAAGACCCTAACTCTGTAGCTTCTGTTACTAGAACTGACTTGTTACTTAAGCAAGAGAAAGAGCTAGAGTTTCTACAAACCTTAGCTAATTCTAAGATGGCAGAAGGTGATGAAGGTTTGGCTTATGTTGTTCGTAATCTAGAGATGATGAACGGTATGGCTAAAGACCCTGTATTGCGTCTTGGCTCTAACGGTCTTATTGCTACTGACGGTTTGAGTGGTTCTATGGTAGCTAATGCTGAATCTTATTTCAGAGCTATGGATGAGCTAGCAGACTCTGGTGTAGAGATTACAAAAGAGAATGTTAAAGCTATCTCTGATAAGTACTACGCTAAGATGTTTAATAAGAAAGGTCTTATTAGTGATGAAGCTGTAAAGTGGACTAACAATGAGATGGCTCTTAACCTTGACTCACCATTGATTGGTGGTATGACAGGGTTAACTGAGCGTCTGCCTATCCTTAAACCTTTCCTGATGTTCCCTACAACAGGTGGTAACAGGATTGCTTTGCTATCTAAGTATGCTCCTTACTCTCCTTTTATTCGTGAGGTAAACCAACTAGCTAATACTCCTCTTAAACAGATCTTAGGCAACACTGAATTCATTGATAATGTTCTTATTGGTCGTGGTATTGACATCAGTAAAATGTCAGACCTAGCTAAACAGAATAGAATTACTGATATTAAGTATGAAGTACTTGGTCGTAAGATGATTGGTATGGCTGCTGTAACAGGTGCTGTCAGTCTTATGATGAATGACCGCCTTACTGGAGCTAAAGGTTTAGTAGACCAACGAGCACAGGCGGCTAGGGTAAGTAACTCTAACTGGAAACCTAAGATGATTAAAGGTTTAGATGGTAAGTGGTATTCTTACGAATCTATGGGTGTTCTTGGTGACTGGTTAGCCATGACAGCTGATGTTATGGATAACGTAACCTCACTTGGTGGTTTACAAGTAGAAGAATTCTTACCACTAATGGCTACATTACTTGCTGCTAACGTTACAGACCAGACTGGATTGTCTTCTATTAAACCTTTGGTTGATATGACAAGCGGTGCTAAAGGTTTTGAACGTTGGGCTGCAGGCTTTGTTAATGGTCTAGGGCCTCTTGCAGGTGCTAGGGCTGAATGGTCTAGGGTATTCTCTGATGGTTTACGTATTGTCAATGGTGACTTAATGAGTCAACTTGAGAACCGTAACCGCTTTGCTAGTGAATTAAATGGTGAAGCTAACCAAGCTTATATTTATAGTCCTGTTACTGGTAAAAAGAAGAATAGTTATAGTTTCTTACAACGCTTATGGAATGCTACTAACATCATGCAAATTCATGATGCACCTAATCCTGAGGAAGAGTTCCTTAGTACTTGGGAATTTGATGTGGCTACTACATTTAAAACTATTGATGGTGTAGAAGTACCACCTCCGATTCAAAGTTACCTCCTTAAAACTATGGGAGAACAAGGTGTCTTTAGAAAAGGTATTAAAGAAGTAATGCGTTGGTCTAAGAATGCAAAAGCTATTGGTTCTTATGAAGAAATCAAAGCTACTGGTAGTCAACCTGCTATTAATGAATGGTTATCTATTCATGAACGTTTAAAGACTGCACAAACACTAGGAAAAGAAGGTGCTATTATGGCACTACCACCTGCAATGAAAGCTGAACTTGACTATGCTGCTGCCCAACAGAGAGAAACTGCTATGGCTGCACAACAAGGAAGGCAAGCTGTTGAATTACAACGTAAGTAAAAACTATGTCAAGCACAACCGAATCACAAATTAAATATGCGGGTGATGGTGAACAGGTACTATTTACCTTTCCATTCACCTATTTACAATCTACTGACATCTATGTTTGCCTTTATAATGAGACTGAACGTAGGTGGGACGATACAACTGAATGGACTTTCGCTAATGCTACGACAATTCAATTTACTACAGCACCACCTTCTCCTACTGGTGTAGTAACAGATAACATTAAAATTGAACGTAGGACAAGTGTTGACCCACTTGTTGCTCAATTTAATCCTGGTTCTGCTATTAGGGCTAGTGATTTAAATAATGACTTTGAACAACTACAATTAGCTGTTATTGATAATAGTAGTAGGGTTACTAGCATCGATGTTGGTGTTAATAGCCTTACTACTTCAGGTGATGGTCTTTCTGTAGATCAAAACACAGGTAATATTACTATTAGTAATACAGGTGTTACTAGAATTAATAATGAAACAGGTGATGTATCACTTGATACTGATGATATTCCTGAAGGTTCAATCAATCTCTATTACACTGATGCTCGTGTGTCAGCTTGGATTGCTGCAAACCTATCTGATACAGATGATTTAAAAGAAGGCGTTCTGAATCTTTACTACACAGACGCTAGGGTCAACGCTTGGATTAATACCAACCTCAGCAGTACAGACCAGCTAGCGGAAGGTTCAAACAACCTTTACTACACAGATGCTAGAGCTGAAGCAGTTGTTGTTGACTGGATTCAAGCAAACCTATCTGACACGGATGATCTACCAGAAGGTTCAAACAACCTGTATTACACAGACGCCAGGGTTGAGAGTGTCATCGATGGGCAAGGTTATGTAAAAGGTCCTGTAGTTACCAAGATTGTTGCTGGTAACAATATCGGAATTACCCCAGCAGACGGCACTGGAACGGTCACGATCAATGCAAGTGGTGGTAGTGGTACAGGTATTCCAGACGCTCCACTAGATGGAACGGCTTATGGCCGTCAGGACGGGCACTGGGAACCGGTATTGATGTTGACCGGCGGTGATTTAACGGGGGATCTTACCCTTGGCACCGATAAAATTACGCTGAATGCGAACGGCAGCGCCACATTTGCCGGTGGCGATGTAAACATTGACAGCTCGGGCAACGTCGGGATTGGAACAACGTCGCCATCATCAATCCTTCATTTAGATGCAGGAACAGGTGATACTCGTTTAAATATCGAAGGTGGTACTAACGGAGATGGCATTCTTGCGTTATCTGGTAAGGGAACTGGTATTTCAAAAATTTCTTTTTGGGATCAACTTGCTATTGGAAAAACTTCCGGCGGAGTTGGTGATATTGCCAGCGAGCGGATGCGGATCGACAGCTCGGGCAACGTTGGGATTGGAACGACGAATCCTGATGCATTATTGCATATTTCCGAAGCATCAACTGACACAGGTGGAGATATTAACGCAAATGCTGATGGCTTAGTTGTTGACAATTCTGGAGGCAATACGGGACTTACCTTTAAAACTCCAAACACAGCTAGTTCAAGAATTTGTTTCGGTGATCCTGAAGATAATAATGCTGGGCAAATTTTGTATAACCACTCAGACAACAGCTTAGCTATTGATACAAGCGGCAGTGAGGCGCTGCGAATCGACTCCGCTGGTGACATCACTGCGACGGGCAGCGCCACGTTTTTAGGGAAGGTTACGGCTAGAAATTCTTCTAGCAGTAGTGCAGCGGTATTCGAAGCTAACTTTAACGGTTCGGCAAAGACACATATTCTTGCCAACGGATCTATGAAGATTGGCGGAGATCTTTCTGGAAATGGAAATGTTTACATTGATGCCGGCAATGGCACCGCCACGTTTGCTGGTGGCATACGATGTGGAGATTCAAATGATAATGTCGGCTCAACTTTTGGTCTCATTGATCCTTCGGGACAGCTATTCTTACAAAACAACGTTGGCGATAATACCAAAATTATATTTGGCGCCTACAGCGGACCATTTTCAGATGCAAACAATAGAAAGATAATGATGCGGGCGGACGGCAGCGCCACGTTTGCCGGCGAGGTCATTAGCGGATCATCCTATCTAGGCGGAAGCAATGGGGCTGGTGCAAAACTATTGCCTACAGGTACCGTTCAAGTTTCTTCCGCAACCGATCCCGTATTTATGGGCTACACACAAGGGAATGCAGCAGCTACAACCACAATTAGTGCCGCAGGTACCATCACCGCCAAGGGTTACAGCATGGCGTCACTTGCACAGCTTTGAGGGAGGACTGAACAATGCCTATTCAAGATTCTGACCTGCTCCTGATTGAAGACACATCAGGTGCAAGTAAAAAGATTGCAGCGTCAAAGCTTAAAGCCAACCTTGCAGCCAACACCTATAACAACTACAAGCTGCTAGTTAATAAGCCTGACTACAGCAGCAGGTTTGTCTATGCCCAGAACATGCAAGCCAGCGTTGGCTTGACTGACTATATGTTGGTTGAACGAGGTGGAACAAGTTATAAGGTCACTGGTCAACAGATTATTGATTACTTCCCGTCAGCGCCTGCGGGTGCAGCGGGTCCTATTACTGATGTGGTCAATACAACTACTACAACTGATGCAACCACTGTCACTTTTAGATATATCGTAACCACATCAGGTCCAGCAACCACATATTCATGGTCTCAAGGCGCAGATGAGCAAACTGTCCAAATCGGTACAGCACCTCTTTCAGGAAGCAATGTGCTAGTAACAATGTGGAAGTTAGATGTAAAATCGTATTGTGCATACTACAACACTGGAGTGAATGCTTACTTTAATTTATATACATCAGAGACAGGTGCCGCAAATAGCTGGGTTCAGTGTTCATCCTGCGGTGCTCTAGGTAACTCAACAACGCCTGTTGAGACAACAGCAAAAGGCACATATTTTATGGCGCACAGGGTGAATAATCCAGGTGATTGCTCTAGTACAGCAACGCAGGTTATGTCTAGGCAAGGCTATTATGTAGTTGCTAGTTCTAATGAATATAAAGAAAGCACGTTAACCCTTGCAGGTGAAACCAACCTAGACCTATTCACCTTTGGTGATGCAATCGCTATGGTTGATAGTGATGGTGATGTTGCAAGTTATACGCCTGTTACTAGCACGATTAGTAATGTTGCTGATTTCGTTGCACCAACGACAGTTATTAAGAATAAGAATGGCACAGATGGTAGCCCGGCAGAAGGCACAGCAATCGCCAATCTTTGGAATGGTCAAATCACTAATTATCCTGGTGATTACTTAACTGCCGCTAGTGGTGGCTTTATTCAGATAACAAACATAGATATCCCTCAAGTTACTTTAGTTGAATTCTACTCTTACCAATGTAATGATCATGCTTCTGTAAATGGTGGTAATTACTACGTTGATCCTGCTCATGCAAATGCAGGAGCTGCAGCTTGGGTAACTGCTTACAGCGGTGCACCCATCACGCTTAATTCTCTATCCTTACAGAGAAGAGATTTAGCTTCTTACGTTAAAGTGGCAGCAATTAAAGTTAACGGCTCTATTCTTACTAATCCTGTTAAAACCCTCACCTTCGCCTCACCCAACCAAGACCTTAAGTTCTTCAACACTGGTGATGTGGTTCAAGGTGTAGGAACTTCTGGTGTCACCTTCCCATATCCTGGATACGGTACTAATGACCCTGCTGTATTAGGTCAAAACACTACTAAGCTTACAGGTGGAGATCTTAATGGCTATACAACTTATTTAGGTTCAGGCGGTTCAGCTTCTCAGACAATCATCTTCAATCCTCCGATTGTATCTCAATCAGGAGCTTCAATTAATCTATGGATTAATCAACAGCCAAACGCTGGATCAGTGTATCTCAACGGATCTACCACTCCACTTAACTATCAATGGGCGGGGCAAAGTAGTTGGAATTATTCAGATACTGGTTTAACTACCATCTCTAGCATCCGCTTTGGTGATGCAACTTCCGGTAGTTCTTATGTCTCAGGTATCCAGTTCATGAGCGAAGGTGCCAATGATGCTAATAGAATTTACTTTGATCCTATTACTGTAATCTCCACCGACACAACTGCCAACACGATGATTGTTGATGGTGGTGCTTGGACTGGTAGCGATGGCAGTGTAGTTGGAACTTGGAATCAAAGTCAGTCTTGGGGCAGTAATGTAGCCACGGCAAATCAAGGGACTGGTGGAGTTCAATCCCCTACAGCTTCATTCAATGGAGAGCTGACTGGTCCTAGTAGTCAAACGAGCGGAAACACCGCTACGTTTGGAAGGCTTTATCTTCCACTGTCACCTGCCATTACAGCATCAACAGTTGAAGTTTTAGTTAACGACACTAATCCCATGAACTTGTCAGTAAAAATTGGGGGTAGTGATACTGCAAACGTTCAGTCAGTTCCTTTCCAATGGACTACTGTTTACTCAGGCAATGGTGCTGTTACTCAAGTCAACTGTCTAGCTCAAGACAGTGGGCATATATCACAATTTGCAGGGATTAAAATAAACGGACTGCTTCTCGTAGACCCTGGAGTTCCTGATGCCCCTGTTGGAGAAACAGAAGTAACCGGACCTGCTAAATCAGGCACAGGTAACTTCGACGGCAACACCGGAGCTGTTGTTGATGTGACTAACACCAACCAACAGTGGATCTCTAATGACAACCGTCTTGGTGAAGCGTTCTTTATTAAGTCTGCTAGTACCCGTACTGGGTTATCAATCCTGAGGACACAAGCTATACAAAACGCTCAAATTTGGCAAGCATCTTTAGCACCATACCCTTTAAGAAGCCTTGTTATTTACGAAGGTAATTATTATGTTAATTCAGGATTTGCGCCACCTGATGTTGATAGATGGTTAGATTTAGGACCAATTTAAACTTATTATTAAACACACTTTATTATTTAATTACTATGGCTTACACTGGACTTTCAATTGATACTGCTGTTAAGAGTGCTACCCTCTCTTCTCATTGTATCCCTGCTTATCCACAATACGAATCTGATACTACTTTTAACGCTGCGTTTTATACTGAGCGTCAAGCATCTAACCAAGAACTAGCAGGTGAAACTGTCATTACCTTGGTGGTAGTGTAAATGGCTAGTCTTCTCCCATATCTTAAACGACTAGAGATAACAGGGGTTGAAGAGTCTGACACCCCTACTACGGTGAATAACTATTTACCAATCAAAGAGATTGTAGAAGTAGTTGATCAAGAAGGTAATCCTTGGGAACCTGTACCACCCGGTGACCCACTTGCTGTTGCTGAAGGAAAAGGTGCTAACTGGATGAGTACTAACGTCTATGAACTTGGACAAACTGTTGAAGCTAGAACTGCTGAATATACTGGAGGTCAAGAACCTGTTACCTATCGCTATAGGTTTCAGACTAAACCAGTTGGTTCAGATACCTGGATCAACCCAGCTTGGACTAACACAACAAATGCTAAGAACCCTGTGTTCTATACGATCGACACCGCTGGTCAGATTAAGTTCCAGTCCCAAGCCCGAGATGCATCTGACCCTGCTGTTCAGTTAAACAGTATGACTGGTATCAAGACTGTAGCTCAATCTACTATTGGCGCTGTAACTATTAACCCAGACACGACTGCTGTATCCGCAATGGGTAATGCAACGTTCTCGGTTGTAGTTACCGGTGGTGATGCAGAAGATCTTACATACAAATGGAGTGTCAGGAGTGGTGCTGCTCAATTAGATTCTTCTGATGATGCAGCATCCGTCACTTATACATTTATCGGTGGAGAATCTGCTCAGATTCAATGCACTGTTCGTAGTGCTACTGCCAGTAATTCACCACAGACTAATGTCTCATTTGTCCTTATCACTTAAAATAAATTATGTCTTTATACGGATCAAAAGTGGTGGCAGTCATTGA
>WLWH01000238.1_pt1 | contig 47378 bp, 73 predicted proteins | sample 6712741 | NCBI WGS metagenome assembly WLWH01 (sample SAMN12718694, study PRJNA515312) | sponge metagenome | isolation source: marine sponge | host: Mycale hentscheli | place: New Zealand: South Island, Marlborough, Capsize Point | collected 2003-05-01 | reverse complement strand
TGGTTAAGTTAGCTCCACCTGAAGTATAGTTAGTACCAGATGCTTGACCTGTAGTAGTGAAAGAAGTTGTAGTAGCTCCTAAAGTAGCTGATGAAGTATACAAAGCAAGTTTAAAAGTATCAGCTCCATTATCGAAGTCGTGATTACCTTTTAAAAGTTCTTTTTTAAAACTTGTTGTAAGTGTTGATGTAATTGCCATAATTATAGTTTCCTAATTAAATCAGCCGCTTCTTTAAAACCAGCTTTTTCTAATTGATTATTAATTGTAATCCTATCAGATTTTATAGCATTTTGCATATATTGTTCAATAACTTTCTCAATATTGTCCTTGAAGTCATTTATCTGTTTTTCAACATCTTCTGGAGCATCTTCGCTTACAGCTATTATTCTTTCAATACATCTCTTCGCCCAAAAATCAACTGGGTGTCCACCCTCATTTGTTGTATGAACTTCAATTATCCCTAGCTCGGGTCCAGCGTTATAACTCATTACCATTTGTTTGGCTCTCCTATTTTATTTTTTTTAAGGTGACTGTCATTTCTGTCAATCAAAACAGGTTCTTGTTCTTGTTTAAACTGCTGAAGCTGACTTCTTTTTTTAGCAATTAAAACTCCTTTCTCATCTGTAATAACCATCAAAGGATCATCTAAACGATGGTAGCCATAAAGTTTTTCATCTGCTGGTATAGCTGTATCAAGAAGATAGCTACTAGCGGCTACTTCAACCTGAATGCCATTAAACATCGCTTTGCTTAACCAAAACTCTACGCAAGCTCTTCCAGATTCTGCAAAATGCAAATTGCCTTTATAGCTAAAATCAATTCCAAACATTTTAATTTTGCCAACTTTATTCCACAAAGCAAAGGCTACTGCATAAGCAACAGTATTGTTTAGATAATGAGATCCGCATCCAGCCAACACTTCATCTATTGGATATTCAACTAGGCCAGGACAACGATCATCTAATTCACATGTGTAGACTGGGCCTTGATGTTCAGTTAAAAGCTTTGACATGCTATCAGTTTGGCCGCCTGCATCATCGCTATCTAGAAATCTAGATGCTGGATCCATCATAAAAACTCTATCATGGTAAATAACAGATGCTACTGCATTGATAGTCCACACTTCATCGAAATGTGATCCATGTGATTTTGCTAAATTATAATCAAACCAGCTTTTGCCCATTCCGACAATAGCTACGGTCTTACCTTCAAGTTTCTTGATTGGTTTCATATCTTCTCCTTTTTTAAAAACTAAGTAATTTGCGTTCTTAACGAATCATATCTGTATTCGTCTCTTCTTCCTCTTGCTTCTGCTTTATTTTTTAATCTTGCCATTTCTTGTTGAAATCTATCTTCGTATAGTTTCATCATATCAGCATCGCCTTTCATAAAAATATAAGCTTCAACTAAACATGCGTATAATAACCCATTTCTTGCATGTTCTGACATCCAAGTCCCAGTTGTATCTGTAACTAAAGAGTTAGGTTTATATAAATAATGAAGTTCAGTTGTATAGTTTTGGTCTGGAACTGGAGCAATAATTAAAGTTGATTCCTCTGTTCCTGTATTTAAATTTTTATCAAAGTCCCCATAGTACAAAGGAATGCCTCTTGCTCCTGAGTCTGTTGGATCTGGCGCATACTCTTGCATAAAGCTGGGATGTTTTTTATCAAGGTAATGATAGTCTCCATTAGCATCAATAACAGATAAAGAAAAAGATAATTCAAAATCATCTGGAGCTGTTAAAAATCTAGAGCCAGCGCTCATAGATCCTTGTACATTTCTTCTAAAATAATCAAACTGTACCATTTCAAAAATTCTTTCTTCTGCATTTTTGATAATATCGTCTAACGTATTAACAAAAGTTGTTTCAGAGTTTTCTGAAAAATCTTGAATTAAAGTTTTTAATTCTGATAATGTTAAAGGACTGCTCATATTAAGTGTTTAATTGGCCACCCATACCTGAGTGATTGCTACAGTAATAATAAAGCGTAGGTGCTCCTGATGCAACTTCTATCTGAGTGTATGCTCCTGAACTTCCAGGCGTTCCGCTTGTTGTAACTCCTGTTGTATATTCAGATCCACCAGCATGAGTTCCATTTGATGTCTCTGAAATTCTTAAAGGATGGCTGCTGTTTGTACTATCAGATTGATCAAATTTATATGTCTGTCCTTCTGTTAAAGATAAAGTAGGAGTTCTAGCCCCATCTATATAAAAATAATTTGATCCCAAATAATCTGCTACTGTAACAGTATAAGTTGTTGTAGATGGAGATGGGGTTGGGCTAGGTGTTGGGCTAGGGCTTGGCGATACTGATCCGTCTGTACTAACGGTTATACTTCCAATATCACCAGTTAATTGAGATACTGTAAAATTTGACCCTATGATGCTTGAGCTCATATAGTGGGGTTTATAAATGTTATTGTAAATAACAACAACATAACCTTCACCAACCTCTTTGTCTGTATCTGGTCTTGGCTGATAAAGTGCTTGAGGATCAGCTGGAGCTGTATGAGGTTCTAGTTGAGGGTGTTTTGGTTCAAAGCATTCACTACAAACTTTAAAACCAGTCCATTCTTTTTTTAAGTCTTTTAAAGGATATTCAAACGCGCATCTGTCGCATAAACCTACTGCAAATTTACCTGAAGCGTAAGACATGTTACCTCAAACTGTTAAAAGGCCTAATTCTAAATGATGCTTTATCTTCATCAGTAGACATAGCCCTATCAAATTCTTCTTCGTATAATTGTTTTAGTAGTTGAGCTTTTTCTGGCGCTCTTTTAATTGCAATATAATATGCAAGACCTGCTGCAAAACAAGGATAAAATCTGAATGGCATGTCCATAGTATTTGTTGCAGCGTCGGCATCATCCATTCTAATCATTTTATTAAAAACCAAAATATCTGTTGAGTTTTCTGGCGTAGGCCAAACTTTTAAAACAGGTGAATTTAGCTTATCTAAAAACCATTGAGACGGCATGCTTTGAGTTGTTTTGTTAGGAATGTTTAAATAAGAACTTCTACTTAATCTTTCTATAGAAATATCAGTTTGCTCTCCATTTGTTGTACGTCTTAAAACAACATCTAGAATATCAATTACGTTAGAGTTTAAAGTATATTCAGCCGTTCCCTGAGTAACAGTTTGAGTATCTTGCTCTATTGTCCATTGATTTAGACCTCTGTTAGCCCATTCAGCAAGCATTAAGTTAATAGATCTTCTAGCGGTTTTTAAATCATAACCAGTTCTAAGCTCTAGGCCGCATCTTTCAAATGCTTCCTCTACGAACTCAGCTACGTTTGGTTCAAAATTTGTACTGCCTGAAAGTGCCATAACTAATCCTCTGGAGCGTATAGATTGTTAAATGTTACATTTGGATCCATATAGCTCTCATGTTGTTCTGCTGAATGCGTCCATTGAGAGGGCATGAAATCTGGTGCTCCCTCGCCTACACGCCATAAAGCAGGATTTGTTGCTCTTACTCTATTATTAGGTAGAGCTACAAAATTGCCAGTATATTCACCAGCATCTGTTAAATATAGCACATGTGACTGCTTATGTTGAGCTGGGTCATCTGCTATAGAATTATCTGTATAGTCTACAGTAAATAAATACTTTCCTGTATAAAATTCTCCTCCTATTTTGCATATCCAAGGAGACGAACTTACCCTGTCCATAACTACAACAGAGTGCTCATGACTTAAACAATCCCAAGGCTGAGCTAAATGATCTTCCATTGGGCTTGGCCACTCTTGCAGAGGAATATCTGCAACTAAAGCTTGTATGGGCATTCTTGCCCACATAGCGCCACCATGAACATTTGGCGCATCTTCCATACTATCTATTTCGCATCCAGTAAATACAACTTGAAATGATAAAGATCGGTCTGGAATTGTATTAACAGCTATAACAAGAGCATGTAAATACTCTCCATGATAGTTGCTATGATTGGCAGTAAATTCTTTTCTTACCCAGCATTTAAACTGAGGTATGTTAGAAATTAAATATGACATGTAAGGTGCAAATTAAACTTTGCCGCCTTTTGACATATATTTAGTTCCTTTAGCTGCGCCACCTTTCGCCATATATTTAGTGCCTTTGGCTGCTCCACCTTTGGACATATACTTAGTCCCTTTTGCAGCGCCGCCTTTAGCCATATACTTAGTTCCCTTAACTGGGCCACCTGTAGCATATCCTTTAGTTTTTTTAAACATTATTACTCCTAATATTCTTTAGTTTTCTTTCTTCGGTTGCTCATTACTTTACCACAACCTCTTGCTATATAAATATTTATAGGACCGCCTTTTGCTTTTTTTGTCCTACCGTCTTTCCAGCTAATTCTTTTTGAACTTGTTTTCTTTTTTGCCGCTGCGGTACATTGAGCTTTTGTTGGCCTACAAGCAGGATAACTTTTACGTTTTTCACCTTTTTTTCGGCCGCAAGGCTTACCTGTTTTACAGTCAATCCAGCCTTTGCCATCATTTCTGTCAAACCATTTTTTTAAACTATCGCTAGCCATTAACTTAATTTAGTTTTTGTTCTTTTACCTGGAAGCATGTTGTTAAAACCTCTTGCTTTAACAAATGTTACTTCGCCGCCTTCAAATTTCTTTTGTCTGCTTTTGTTGCCCCAGTTTTTAGCGCCAACTTTACGGCACTTAACCAAAGCACCACTTGCATAAGCAGATGGCCAAACTTTATATCTAGATTTTACTTTATGATAACAAGCGTCTTTTTTTCCACTAGCCATTTAACATTTCCACCTTCGTCTTGCTTGACGTATTCTTGAGTTAGGATCATTCCTAGTTTTAGCTGAACTTCTTTTGAGTTGTCCAAGCGATCTAGCGCAATATGATTTGCGTCTTTTAGCAGCTTTGCTGCCTTTTTTAACTTTGCCTGTTACGGCTGTTTTTAATTTAGATCCTGGGTTGGCTTTACGATAGGCTTTTACGCCTTTTGCTGTCATACCAGCGCCTTTTTTAGTAGGACGGTAGTTAGCTCCTTTACCTTTGGTTGTTCTGCGTATAGGTTTTGATTTTTTTCGTTCTGCCATAACACTTAATATAGTAGCACTATAGAAGTGCTACTACAAAATTAAAAACTAAGAATGAAAAACAGTTACTCTGTCTATATTACTCAATACAACATGAATACCATCTGAAAATAAAACTCCAGAATCTGGAATATTCATAGTTTCAGTATCATTTGCATTACAAGGAGCAATAAGAAGAGTAGTGCCAGTAACAGAACCGTCTCTAAAAGTTACAGTACCGTCAGAAGATCCTCCTGCGATAACATAACCTCTTAATCTAGATCTGCCTGCTTGCAAAACAGCTCCGCCAGTAGCGGAGCTGGTGCTAGTAGCTGTTTTTACATCTGAGCCTACAATTCTACCTGACATAGTTAGCTCCTAAATTACGCGTCAGCGTATGGTGTAACTATAGTTCCTGAACCAATTACCAAAGAACTATGAACAAGATATGTTGCAGTATCAATAGCTGTAAAGCTAACAATACTTCCAACGATTCCACCTTTGGTTGAACCATTCATAGTAATAACATCATTGGTTGCTGCTGGAACAAAAGCTTTCTTAGCACCATCATCTACAGCAATAAGGATTGCACCTTTGAATTTGTCAGTTCCATCAGTTTTGATGTCAAGATCAGTAGCTGCTGTTTCAATATAGAAATTGAAAGTAGCACCAATATTGTTTGTCTGATTAGGATCTGTAGGATCGCTTGGTGTTGTTGATACAATTGAAGGCAAAGTAAATTTACCATCAGCATCGTTACACAATAAGATTTTTCCTGCATGTGCATCTACTGTTAAAGTAGTATCTGCGGTTAAAGAAACAGAGTTATTAACCCCTGCTGAAATAAATCCTGCCAAAGATTTGACTGGACCTGAAAAAGTTGATTTAGCCATTATTGTCTCCTAACTAAATATGTTGCGCCATCTTGGAGTAAGTCTGCCGAATCAGTTGGTACAACGGGTTACTTCGGTTTAGATAACTATACTACTTTAGAGGTCTTGAGGGAAGTTTTCTTTAGATTTTAAAATTTCTTCTCTGCATTTAAACAAAGCTTGATAAGACTCTTTAATTGCTGGATCTTTGCCAAATTCATCTATCATATCTTTACCAATCATCTCAACTAGAGCTATAACAGTTGTCATTCTGCCATCTATATCTTTTATTTTTTGAATATCTTTTGCTGTCATTGTAGATTCTTTTTTCTGTCTAATATTATAACCATCTAGCCAGTTTTTTACATTAATTAGTTTTTTGCTGAAGTCTGGATAGGTTTCCCAGTCTCTTATTTCTTCTATATCTCGGCCGCAACCTTGACATCTTTCGTCAAAGGGAGCCATTGACGTTGAGCAACGTCCATTGCAGGGTGAGTTAGCTAGGCTGATACTCATATGTAAACCAGTATTCATAAATATACCTCGGTTTACTCAGATTCTACATCAAGAATCTAATTATAGGTAGCTTTTTGTAAATTTTTATATAAAAAAAGGGGAGCAAATGCTCCCCTTTTATCAATTGCTAAGAATTAAGCACCTTGAGAAGCGAAAACAGCTCTCCAATTGGAGAAACCGAAAGAGTATCTTTCTCTAGCTTTGTAACGCATGTTACCAGTATCGAAATCACCCTCTAGGGCTGTTGACATAGGACTTCTTTGGAAGTGTTTAAAGCCATCTGGACAATCTGTTTTTAAGAACCAAGCATCATTGTCTGTTAGATAGTGGTTAACCACATACCCATCAGGACACATACCCATATTCTTAATAGCGTTGATGTCATTGTCAGATGTACCAACTCTACCAGGAGTGTTGATCAATCTATCAGCGACAAACTGCAATTGAGGTGGAACAATTAACTTCATACCTTTCAGAGCAATTTGTAATTGTCTGTCATCGGTTAAAGTTGAAACAGAAATCAACGCATCTTCTAATGAAGTTTCGTTAAGGTCTGTATATGTTGAAGGTCTGTTACTTGCAGTTCCGCCGCCACCTAGAGGGTGAGCAGTAGAAACAAGTGGTTGACCGTCGCCACCAGTAAAAGCACTGTCAAACGCATTGTTTAACACAGAAGCAGCTTTAATCTGCTTAGTGTTAGCCATAGATCTAGCCAAGGCTTTTGTATACCTTGAACCAAGTCTATCGTAAAGATTATCTTCTACAGCTTCTTCTGTAAGAGCAAAAGCTAAAGCAACAGTTTCATGGTTGTAACGTGATGTAAAGCCTTCAGTAGCGTTATCAAACGATACTCCAGCTCCTTCAGCTTTAACTGAAGCGTTACCAAAACCAACAATCATTACTTCTTCTTCAAACGCTCTATCTGAAGATTCTGTTTCGTAGATTTCTTCGTGTTCAGAATCGTACCTTGCATATTCCATGCCGAAAAGGGCATTAAGGCCAGGCTCTAGTTCTTTTGCTAATTGGGATCTATTAATAGCCATTAGTTATACCCCTGTTACTTGAGCATAGAAATGCTCGTTAATTTTAACAATCAAGTTGACGTTTGTTGAAGCTGAACCAGTACCTAGGGTGCTGTTTTCAGGATCAGTAGAAACACCTACAATTCTCAACTGAGCAGAAGTAGCAGCAGTAGTGCCACTAATTTCAAGAGCTGAGATACCTGTTATTGTTGAACCAGCTGTATAAGCAGAGTCAGCGTTGTTACCAACAACTGTCTGCACTACTGAACCAGTAGCAGCTGATTGAACTTCAAACAAAGCATTAGGGTCGTCAACTACGAATGCCACCGCGTCAGATGTCACAGTTCCATCGGGCCAATACGGTGAAAAAATCGTATCTCCGCTTGAATCTGTAAATTGACATCCTCTAAAAACGCCTAGTACAGGATTATCCGTAGCGCCAGCAACTAAAATAGTTCCCGCGTTGGTCATCTTAACTAGGTCGCCTGAAAAAATGTTTCCAGATGCACCAGAGGCGATTTTATATTCAGTTGTTCCTTCGCTGTTATAACTCGAACCAACTTTGCCTACTGGTTTTAATCCGAAAGGTGCATTTTGATTAGACATATTATTACCTTTAAATTAAATTTTTATTTAACGGTATAAGAATTAACTTCTTTTACCGCCACCAAAAGTTACGCTTGATGTTCTCTGAGGTTTTAACATCGGAGAACTTGGATCTGATTCCTTTAGTAGATCATTATCAATAGCTTCTTGTTGCTGTTGAGCACGGTCTGAGAAATAGGCGTTTCTTTCTTCACGTGTTTCATTCGGAATCTTAGCCAAAAGCAAACCACCCACGGATACAACACCAGCGTGCTTTCCATCATCAATCGAAGGAAGTTCAAAGTCTCCAATCTCATCAGCAGTTACGAGCTCAAAGCCCTCACGTAGCCTAGACATTACATTCTTTTTATCTTCCTGACCGACAATTTCGGCTCTTATCCACCTATAGGTATAACCTTCAGGTGCAGGTGGTGTCTCCAACATAGATGGGGGACGCCATGGTTTGCGAGCGTTCATAGTAGCTCGAGTATCAGCAGAACGCGGAGTTCTGTTATTAGTTTTTTTATTATCAGCCATATTTATTACCTTTTAATATGCTTAGCGTATTCTTGAACTGGTACATTTAAACGTCTAGCCATTTCAACTTCGCTTTTGCTAAGTCTGACTTGTCGTTTTTTACCAGAGCTTTCTGACCTTCCAGCTGGAGCAACAGTTTGTTGCATCTTCGCTTTAGGTTTTGCTTCTCCACCATCGTTAAACTTATGTGGAAATTCGACTCTAATACGTTTGTCTATCTCATCATAGTACATTGAGTCGCTAGGATCAAACCCTTCTTCCTCAATTAATTTCTGATGAATGTTAAAAGCGGCCATAGTCATGATTTCGTCTTGACCAAACCACTCATTTTTTTCTGCCCAGCCTTCCGCCGCAGGGTCTGCTTGCGGAGTCGGAGCTTGAACTTGTTGTTGAAATGCTTGTTGATTTGGAACTTCTTGATATACAGGTTCTCTTTCAATTTGCATTCTGTTGTTAGCTAACTTACTTTCTTCAACAGTAATCTTATCTAGAATTTCTTGGGCTTTGGTTACCTTGTCCCAGTCTTGTTCTTGATAAGCTCCCTTAAGAACAGTATTGGCTTGAGCTCTTTGAGACTTTAATCTATTTTCAGCTTCACCATAGTAGTTTTTATTTAACTCAGATGTGCTGGTTTTTAAATTTTCATTCTCTTCTTGTAAGCTTTTTGCATACTCGTAAGCAGATTGAGCGGCACGCTCTTGCTCACGCATTTTTTTAGTTAAAGTCGCAATACGTTTTTGAACACCTTTTGAGTAATTTTCTAGTTCATCTTGATCTTCAACTTTTTTTGTTTCTTCCTCAGAAACTTCCTCTACAGCGGCTTGCGGCTCTTGATCTTCCTCTGGAACATCAAGTTCTACAACCTCGCCTTCCTCAACCTCTTGTTCTGGAGCTTGATTATTTTCTTCTTCTAGCATGAGTCCTCCTCACGTTTACAGCGTGACGATATCATCGGGATCTTGAATGGTCGCGATAACTTCGTCGTCGTTAATAATACGGCATTCTGCATCATCGCCTAACTTAAAGCGAGCTCCAGCATACCGACCAATTAGCACCCATTGCTTCTCCTCACACCAAGGTGTGTCTCCAAATTTGTCTTTGTCTTTGTAACACAGTGGTCCCATCTTAATTACGTAAGCAACCACTGAGGCTAAAGCCTCTCTGTCAACTGACTCTTTTGTTAATACAATTCCACCCTTAGATACACCTCTGCCTCTGTATGGAAGAATCAACATTCTCCATCCAGTAGGACTAGGCATTCTTTCTATTAAGGTTTTATCAACCAAGGTGGGATCTAAAACTCGATCTTCTGCACTGACAAAAGCTTTGTCAACTTCAGATTTGTTTTCTTCTTCTATTTTTTTTGTTTCTGCGGCTTTATCGTTTTCTAATTCAGCTGCAATATGGTCAGGTACCAATACTTTGTTCTTCGTCATTTTCTTCTATCCTCTCTAGCAACTCCCTAAGTTCTTGCTCTACGTCAACGAGGGAATTGTAACGCCCACGTAGATATTGATAGTCGTCAAAAGATTGAACACCATTGAGCAATTGGCTCTGGGTGTCCTCTTTCTTCTCCTTTAGCCTTTTTTTTAATTGGTCAGCTACCCAAATCGTTGACATTAATAAATGCCAGAAAACTTACCGCCGAACTCAGCAGCGCCCATACCTCTAGCTTTGCCTTTACCCATTCCTGGCTTTGGCGAAGCGTCAGCAGAGAAAGTGCCTTCATTGTTTTTAGAAGGGACAGTTCCTTTGTTGCTGTATGATAGTTTGTTCTTGTCTACTTTTATATTTTTAGCCATTTGTTTACCTAAATTGATCGAACTGTTTTAGACCGATATCAATCAATTTTAATTCTTTTTGTTGATCAAGTCTATCTTGAGTCGTATCGTCCTTCATTCTAGCAATATCTCGCTGGGCGTCAATACGTTCTCGGTCTATTTGATCTTGTCGGGATTTTTCCTCTGCACGCATTTGCTCTTTAACGGCAAATTGTTCTTTGTCTTGTTGCAACTCTTGACCTTTGAGTGCTAGCTCTTGTTTTCTAATTGCTACCAACGGATCTTCTTGCGGCGGAGTTGCTACTTGTTGAGCAAACTGAGCCATTAGATCAGTCATTATTGGCGAGCTAAACTGCGCCAACAGCTCGCCTGCTTGTTGATTGAGCGCCGCCGCGTCAACAGGTGTGGATTGTTGGGCTTGTTGCTGCAATTGTTGATATTGCTGCATGGCCTCGGGCGGCATCTGTTGTTGCGCGATCATATCAGCTTTCATTTGTAAATGCTGCATGATATGCGAATGTATGTTTGCTTGAATCTGAGCGTTCATTTGAACTGGCTGCATGTTCAACAAGTTAACGTGAGATGCAATATGAGCATCATGGTTTTGCTGAATGAATGCTTGCGCTGTTCCACCCATTAATAAGGTGCTGTTTTCCATTCCAGACTCAATCGGTTTAGGTTGAGTGTCTGGGGGTGGAATTAATAACGCATCAATATTGTCTGTTCCTAACGCAGCATACATTCTGCGATAAGCTTCATACATACCATTTGGACCATGAATCTGCGGATTGGATTGAACCAATTGCATCATTTCTTGAGCCATAATAATTCTTTGGCTGGTAGAGAATATATCTGGGTTAGAGACAGGGAATACATCTACTCTATCGTCAAAGTCAGCTTGCTTAATTTCCATCTGTCCACCCGATACAGCATATGGATATGCTTCGGGCAAACTTTTAGCAAAAATATCTGCTAATAAATTAAACTCTTTCTTTTGACCTGCATGCAAACGCTTATGAATCGCAGATAAAACCTTGGTAGATTTTTCTAACAAAGCAACCGTCGTTCCTACAGGTGCTTGCGAATTACCTTCGCCTACATTTATTTCAGCAATAGATGCAAATCGTTGGCCGCTTTGAACCAATAAGCCTAATAAAGAAAGCAAAGTTCCGCTTGGCTCTTTAAATGGTAAAGGTTGAATTGCATCTCGCAAAGATCCTGCGGGTGCATCCACATCTCTAAACTCACCTGGTTGAATCGGAGAATCTTCGTCTCTAATTCTAATACCTCTGGTTTTAAAACCAGCTGGCAAGTTAGCCAAAGTACCAGCATCAATCAATTGTCTAACGATTGAAGTTGAGGCTTTGGATAAACCACCAATCATATGAGTTAAGCCAAATCCGTAAAAGCCTAAACCAGGCAAGAACTTAAAGTGAACGAAGTATTCGATTTTATTTTTCATCGGATCGTCTTCTTCAAAGTTTCTACGAATAGATAAAATGTTTTCGCTGTTGCTATCAATCGTTACGATGTAAGGCAGTTTAACTTCTGTATACTCGCCAGCTTCGTTCACATCTTCAAAACCCTCAAGGTCTAAATTACAATGAACTTCGTAAAGATTAGAAACTTCACCTGTATCGTAAGATGGCTCCATTCCTTCTAGTTTCTCTATTTCTTCTTTAACGCCAGATGCGTTTGATAGATCGCTGCCATCACTTACTCTTACGTCTCTATAAAAACCAATCGCTTGAAGTTTCTTAACTTCGTTTTCTGGCATCTTAATCACGTGAGTAATTCTTGGGCAAGATTCTAGATCGGTTGTATAGTAAGGAACAATTAAATCTTCGGGTGCAACAAACTTAGAAACAGGTCGTTGCAAAGTTTCATCGTAATAAACTTTCTTGAAAGCAGAGCCTGCCAAAGGCAAATAGAAAAGCATTTGGTCTAAGTCTTCATCGTACTCTTCCATCACGTGAACTATTTGATAGTTCATAAATTCTTTCACGCGTTGAGCTTGTTCTTCTACAGCTGAACTATATTCACCAACCACTTGAGTTTTAACTGGGCCTTGCGGGGGTAATAATTCTTTGTAAGCTTGCGCTTGGAACTGAGTTACAGATTCGCCGAGTAACGGATGAATCACGCCACTTGCACCTTCAAAAGGTTCAGACCTGCCATCGTCAAACTTCATACCTAGATACTTAAGTCCATCGGTATAAGTTTTTTCCCAATCTTTTCTAGCAGACTTGTCGTTTTCTATTGCGGCTGTTAGCTCAATATAAATTTTACTTAGCTCATTTTGAGAAACAACTTCGGCTAGGTTTTCGCTAAAACCAACAGCTCCCATTTCTTCTTCCATTTCACCCAAAATAACTGAGCCATCGTCTTGAACTTGAATGCCCTCTTCTTCGTCTAAACCTTCTAAGATTTCAATAATCTCATTATCAATATCACTATCAGACCTTTCGGTTGTCATATCTTGCATTTGTTCTGCTTCTTGAGCAGGATCGGGTGTTTGTCTTTCTATTGCCATTAGTAATAAACTCTCTGTCTAGGTTCGCGTTCTTCGTCCTCGTAATCACTATCTAAATTTACAAAACCGCCCTCGCGGAATCGCATCAACGCTTGAGTCATAGTATCACATAAATCATCGTGAGCTCCAAACGGAAATGATGCACATTCTTCAATCATATCCTCTGCAAATGCCATATTCGGAGCATACACCATACCAGACTCAAAGATGGGAGCAACCGAGTGCATTCTTGTTGTTTTATCATGGCCTCTGGTCGGCGAGTAATTTACCACAGGTATGCCCATTCGTCTAAGCTCATGAGTCAGCGGCGTACCACTTGCCTTGGCTTCAATCAAAACCATATCGGTTTCCCAGTATTGATACTCGCGCATGGCTATTTCTTTGAGCTCGGGAAAGTCCCATCTGCCTTTTTGACAATCTAATAATATGACGCAATCGGGCGAATCTTCGCTGGGTCTAAAAACGCCCCAAGTTGAGATAGCCGAGAAGTCAGCCGTTTCTTTTTTAGAAAACGCCGTATCGTAAGACTGCATAATATATTGAACGGAGGGTAAAGAATCATGCTTCCATCTTTGCCACCAGTCGCGTTTGATAATCGAACCCTCTTCAGCGGTCGGCGTTTGCATCCATTGAGCATTCCACTTCATTCCAGGCAAAGATGCTTTGACTTTCTGCAATTCATCCAAAGCCCAGTACTCGGGCCAAAGAGGTTTTTCGGTATCGGGGAAGATGGCAGGGAACTCTATCACTTCCCATTGGTCAGCCAAAGGTTCTTTTTGCGCGTCTAGTAATTTAGCGGTTAGGTCAATCGAAGACCAACGCGTCATCACTATTACAATAGCACCTTTTGGCTGTAAACGCTGGCGAGGCCCAGAGGTGTACCACTCGTAGGCAGACTCTAGGGCAGTCGGCGAAAGTGCATCCTGTTCAGAATGCGGATCGTCGATGATTAACAGATCCGCACCCCGCCCAGTTACAGCTCCACCCACACCTGCTGCAAAGTATTCGCCCCCTTTATTGGTCTCCCAACGTCCTGCCGATTTATTATCAGCCTGCAAACTGACGTCGGGAAAAACTTGTTTGTATTCTTTTTGATCCATCAAGTTACGCACTTTACGACCGAACCTAACGGCGAGTTCACCCGTATGGGTCGTCTCCATTATTTTCATTTTCGGTTTGAGCCCCATCACCCAAGACGGAAAGAAGGTCGAAGCAAACTCAGATTTGGTATGACGTGGAGGCATGTTAACAATCAAACGATTGATCTCACCTCGAGCAACTTGCTCTAGCTTTTCGGCGAATATCTGATGATGGCGACCGCAGACAAACTCTGGCCACATGTGATTGACGTAACTCAAAAAAGATTCTTGACACTCATCTTGCGTTGAGTAACCGTCTTGCTTTTCTAAAAGCAGCAGGGCTTCTTTGAGTTCAGCCTCTGTAAGTTTGGAAAAATCCATATGTTATAAATTAAATTCTTTTCTTAATTTTGCTAGCAAATCTACATCTAGTTTTTCTGCACCTTGTAAGTCTAACAGTTCTTTTGATATTTCTTCAGAAGTTCTGTAAGGCTTGCCCATTCTTAATTGAGCAGCTTCAGCCATATCTTTAGCTGTAGCATTTGGAACGTCCAGCTTTTCAGCTTTCTGCACTCTAGCCAATTCTTTTTTTAAGTCACTTTCTTTAATCCCCTTAAACAATTTATCCAACTGTTCTTTGGATGGATTGGTCAAAGTTTTTTGTCTGTACTTAGTTTGAGTCCCGTAAGGTTCTAACCTGCCAGTTTTTGGAAAATACAATTTAATTTTTTCAACACCTTTTTTATCAACAATTTCTTCAAAGTAAGGTCGCGGTTTGAAACCTATCAAAGGATCTGACATATCAACTCTAGATGGAATACTGTTTTTTTCCATATATATTTTTCCTAAAGTATTATCGCCAGTTTTAAAATTTTTAGGCAGCTTATTTAAATTAACAACATCTTCGTAAAAATCTATTTTATCGCTGTCTAAAATTGCATACTTACCTTTCAAAGGAATAGAATCATCCGCTCGTAAGGCTAGTCTTATTTTTAGAGGGATGGTTTTAATATAGTCTAATATTTCTTTTCTAGTTGCTGTTGCAAAAACTTCATTTGTAGGATTGGCTAATTGGGCTAGTCTTGCTTTGCTGGTTGGGCCCACCATCATCATCGCAAACTCATCCAAAGGATTAGGCTTGTACCTATCCATTATAGGATTGAATGGTTCGATAGTACCCAAATCGAAAGTACCTGGGGGAGCCTCAGTTACAGGTGCTGACTCCGTTAGCATGTCAAGCGCTGATTGTAAGTAACTCACTTCATCTCCAGTTTGTTTTTTCATTCTAAACTCTTCGTAGTATTTTTCAAAGTCTGGATTGAGTTCTTCTTTGTAGGTTTTAGAAAACTCAATTGCTGAATCTTGGTCTTTGCCAAAATTGATTGAGTCGCCAGAATTAATTGCATCTCGCATGCTTTGCTCAACGTACTTGCCGTCTTTAACAACCAACTTAGGATAAACAATCCAATCGCCTGTTTTGTCGTCTATATCTGCTGAAAGCAAATGCGTTTGCGGACGTCCTTCGTTGTCGAACTTGGTTGGGTTTGGATAGTTCTGCGGATTGCGAACGCGATCTATAAACGGCAGATCAGCCATCGTTAGCTAAGTTGGGCCAGCTCTGCGTCGATACCGCCTTGTTCCATATTGCTTTGCAACGTCTCCATTACCGCTTGAAATAAAGCCTCAATATCATCATCATCCAAACCAGCTTGTCTTAGCGATTCAATTACCTCGGCTTCAGATGCGCCAGCTTGAACCATTTCAATAACCATTTGTACGTATTGATCTAGCGCTTGCATTTCTGGTTGGATGTCTTGGACTTCCATCAAGCTTGCTTCTATTTCGTCTCCGCCTGGAGCCATCATTTCAGATTCTTCCATCATCATTACCTCATCACCTTCAGCGTAAACACCTCGGCCTTTTAATATATCTGCTTGAGTTACTTTACCATCGCCTGTTAGGTCGGGGAAGTCGCCGCCGTCTTTTAGTTGGGGTCTGCCTTCCATTATTTCTTGTATTCTTTTTTGCATGGCAGCCATTTTTGCAGAAGTATCAATAACGGCTTGGTCGTCGTTGTAGGATCGGTCTAAACGCAATTGCTCTTCTAAATTTTTAAGTTGCGCTTGCAAACTAAATAATTCTCTTTCGAGAGAAACGTCTTCACCTTCTTGCATCATCATACGCGGCTCCATATCTTGCATACCACCCATACGCATTTGAGGCATCATTCCAACAGGTGCAACCTCTGGAAGATCTTGAGTCATCGGCATTTGAGTTGGAATTTGTAAGTTCATCATATCTTCAGGAGAAATCTTGGGCATCTGACTGAAATCCATATCGCCGATAGGTTGGCCAAAGATGGTTGGGTTGAAAGAAGGTACGTTATTGACTGGCATTCTTTCTGGTATGGGTTGAGGCATTTGTTGATTTCTTAATTGTTCTTGCAATCTACGCAAAAGATTAGCCAATCCGCCACGTTTTTCTACGCGTTTTATTCCAGGACCTCTTCCTAACAATAGTTCCAAAGTTGGGCGATTTGGGCGCGGAGGAAATGAGCTACGTATTTTGTCTTGAGGGTAATCAACATATTTGGTAATTTTTTTTCTCGGATTTAATCCAGGACCTCTCATTATCCTGTCTAAATCCATAGGAGGAGGAGGTACAAAATTATCTGGGGTACGAATAGATCCTATACTAGGCTGTATTTGTTTTTTAACTCTATTTCTTATATTACTTAAAAATCCCATATCGTTTCCTCGGTTGCTTTATTCTAACATCCAAAAGTTTAAAAAGTATAGAAAAATTTTGGGGGGTATGGGTACCCTTTTGTTTATTTGGTTTTGATCTGGGGAAAAAATGTGGATAACTTTTTCGTCTCAGGATTTTTTTTGGCTGGAAAAAATTTTTTTAGGTGCAGGCAAGATAAAGATCTTGGAGAAGATAGATTGAACGAAGTGCAAAAATACCTTACCTGCAAACGAATCATATCTGACAGATAAAAAAAAGGCAATCTTTAGATATGAGAGTTTGAGTATGTGTATTGTTGTACTTGTCTGTATGTATATGGATGTTGTTATATATTTGGGGGGGTGGGGTTGTTTAAATCTGCCCGATCCTCCGACAAAGCCGACCTATAAAGAGTCACTCCTCGCCGAAGGCGAGGGCATTCAATAAGCGAGGAACGAGCGTGTAAATTCTTATAACAGCGCTTGCGCTGACCTTATTATGCCTTGCAAAAAGGGAAGGGCATACAAGATAAATACCCCTAAAAATATCTATTTATACGGCTATATTTGTCCAAATATGTGCAAATATCTGTAAATATTGCCAAATATCCCTATAAATACCCCTAAATACCCCTATATTTGCCCCCCTTCTCCCCTCTCGCCAGCAAATACATGTAAAATACTCCCGAATTTAACCCCCCTCCTCCCCTCTCGGTATAAATAAACAAAAAAAAGGGGGCTTTCGCCCCCCCTCTCCTCTTGGTATTACCCAGCTATCCAAAGAATAACTAGAAGCAATACGATTAATATCTCAATCATATTCCTCCTCGGGATATAAACCCTTGGGAAATCCGCAAGCAGTTTCAAACTTCTTATAGTCAAAGTTTGGATTATCTTGCTTGAAGTAATAACAAAGACTTGAAATGAAATCACTCAAGCCCTCGTCAATAGTCTCGTCGAATCTCCAGTCAACATCCCTAAGTTCTAGGATGAGCTTGGCGATCTCGATATAGTGTTTACGACTAAGCGACATCTTGCACCTCCTTCTTGGCTTCTTGTCTCTCGACTTCTCTGAGCGTAGCCTTCATCATTCTCGTTGAGAATTTGGCTTTGCTCTCGAAGGCAATATTAAACTCAGCGCCTATCAGAGCCTTGACCATATTTAAAGTCATCCAAGGCTCGTCATATTGCAAAGTGCTAGCATGTAGCAAGACAAGGCGAGCATATACTTCGAGATAATTCTTCTCGGTAATCTTACCCATACCAATTGCCATCATATGATAGCCGATCACTTCTTGATGAGGATTATAGATTTTTCTCATACTCTCATCACATTTTCTAAAGTCTACAATCAAACTCATTTCATCACCTCCTCAAGTCTTTGGATGAGGACTGGATCAGTCTCGTATTGCAAGAGCATATGAAAGATTCTCGGCTCTATCTTCAGCAAGTGTGGGAAGTTCCACTCGTCGCAAGCACATACGGCAAAAGCTAAAGCGCTCATATTGTTTGTCTCCAAGGCTCTAACAATTTTAACTGCCCTGGAATCTGCTAGACCTCGATCGACCAGGGACTGAACCATATAATTATAAAGATGCGTTTCACCAGTTGAGGGTTGGGAATAAGCTGTATCTCTCATCCTCTCGCCCAACTTCTCGCACATCTCATTTTTGATTTGTTCCAAGACATCAAGCTCACCAGCAGAATCAAATTCTTTGAGACGCTCAGTCTTTGGATATGGATTCATCACCACATCGCCATTCAAGAATGGATTGTCTTCCTTCTTCATTTTGCACCTCCGAGAATGATTGACTCAGTTCTAAGCGCGAACTGGTTTAAGTCTTCGCCCTCCCAAGAATCAACAGTCACTCTGTCGATCACTTCGCCTCTCACCAGTCTGAACAGATGGCAAGAATGACTGCCGTCGGGATTAGACCAAAAGGCTCGACGGATTCCGTCGACCTCGTATTCGTCGCCTTGGATAATTTGACCCTTGACGATATGACGATTCCCTCTAGAGGTTCTAGAAGGGGTAAAGTTTTCAGATAATTTATTCATTTATCTATCTCCAAATTCACCCGCGGAATTGCGGGCTTACCTAGATTATATATCAGCTGGATACTAATTGTAAAAGCCTTTTTTTGCCTTAATAGTCGGTTATTTGAGGGTCTAAATTGCCTATATTTTTCTAATTCATACTGTATATGCAACTGTACTTGAATGTGTCTTTGCACTCCTTAGTCTTTAGCTGTTCCCGACTCCCGACTTTCCCGACTTCCGACGCCGACGCCCCAAAGTTTTAAAAGGAAAGGCTAGGAAGCAAGGAAAATGCTATTTTTTATATAGCTATCCCCTGCCTATAGAATAGGAACAAATGTTATCGTTGACGCTAAGTACAAAAAAGGGGTCAAAAATGACCCCTTAAACTATTGGAGATAGTTTATTAATCTAAGTAAAAACAACCTTTATCTTCTAGCCAGTACCCCCCGTTTGGCTCTCCATGTTCTACCACTTCTTTTTTTAAGCATTTCTCGATTTTGATATGCTTAACCTTTTCATGCTCGTAATGGGATAGGTTTAACGCTTTCATCACTTCTTGCAATGATTGATCGCCGTAGCCATATTGAAAAGGAAAAACATATGTAATGTCTTTTTCTATATCTTCAACCCTAGCTGACCAATAACTGTTTCCGTTAACCTTATCGAACCATTCTTTGGCAATACATATATAAATTGGTTTACCTCTGTAATATGGGTCATGCACTTTTAACGATACAAGGCTATCTTCTTTTGTTGAATGTACTATTGATTTACTCACTTTCAACCCCCTCTAAGATTTCAGAAACCTTTTCAAGATCACCTAAAGACAATTTATTAATAGCGTCTGTATTAACTAAACTGCCGTCTTGCCATGCTTTGAGATCGTCAACCATTATATAGTCTGAAATTTCACCTCTTAATCTTTCGGTGTAAAGTCTCAACAATGGATGATCTAGATCAACATCCAATTCTCTACAAATGACGACTTCCAAATTTAATATGGCGTCCTCGATTATTTCATATTTACTTTCATATTTACTTCTATTCATTTTTTCTATCTCCTAAAAGTGCCTAATAAAAGGCGTTAATTTATTCTTTAATTATTGCATACTAATAAATTAATTTCTACAAAAAGTAGACAATTATTTAATCTTTATATATGCTCTGTTTTTTAATTAATTTTTGGAGAAGTTAAACAAATGAATATAAACCCTAAAGAAAATGAAATTTATGCTAAAAGATCAATCAATATTGGAGATGCCAGTATTGATATAGATATCTTAATTCCCGACAAAACAGCAAAACACGGATGGAGAACCATGCTTTTGCCTAGTGATTTTTATGACCCTCATACCCGACTTGGCAAAATGTTAAACAAGGCTATCGCCGACTACCTAACAGAATCAGATGATTATGTAGTTTGTGGTATGAACAAAGACGGGAGTTTGAAATGAAATCATTACTTAGAACTATCTTAGACGAGTGCGAAAAAAATAAACTCATGTATCGAGCCAATGCTTACGATCTCTGGAACAACGGATGCGAAGATATGATTGTTCCGTGGGGGTATGACTTCAAAGCCTTGGTGGAAACTATGAGTGAATTTGAACTTGATGAAATGAGAGGGAATATTCAGATATTACCAGAAAGCAAAGTTAAGACTCATGCAGAATTAATAGATTCTATCAGATCAGATTTACTAGAATATTCCTATGAAGATGAGGAAAGAATTTTAATTAAAAGTTTGACGGATGAACAGCTTATTGAAGAATGCCCAGATGAATACTACTCTGGATACTATTGCATCATGTGGACTAATTACGGGGGCAACGAACACCTCGATTGTTTCACCGACTATACAACAGGTTTAGATAAATACTTTGATGTGAGCAAGTTAACCAACGATTGGGAAGATGAGTACAACAAATTCAGATTGGGATTGATCTAATGGATAACCAACACTATGAAATGCCTAAGTGGTCTGTATTTATCAAAGAAGAATTTGACGAGGGCAATTGTGCCTATTTTGAACTCAAATGGGCGACTGTTAATTTGTATGAATTTGAGTCTTGCCTTGAAGAAGATTATTGTTCTTTGGAAAAAGCTGATGCAGAGACAAATGAAAAATTAGGTGGTGAGCAATGGTATGCAATGTACGGGGGATTTTGTTTAGATGGATGGGAAACAGGCTCAAGGACTTTAGAATTTTCTAGCAAAGAGATAGAAGATCAATATAAAAAAATAGAGGATGAGTGCGAAGAATTAGACCCAGATGAAATCTTTGATGAGATGGGTATTGGTGGAATAAATACAACCTTATATTTTAAATTTAAAAGAGACGACCCCAATTTTCAATTTGATATAACCAAAGACTTTGAAAAGTATTTTGAGGAGAACGCCAAATGAAAATGAAATTATATATTGTTGAGAAGTTTTATCACGAAGTAGAAATAAAAGATGTTGAGGACTTTGAAGATGCTAAAGAAAAGTTTTATGAAGATGCTGAAAAAATCATGCAAGAGCAAATTCCAGATAGATCAAAATGGAGTGATTACGCTATAGAAGTTTACGATAGAGATTATCAAGATTGGGAGAGGACTTAATATGTGCCAAGTAATAGAAACAATAAAAACCGATAGCTATGTTGCAGAAATTATCAACGACGAGGACTGCTATAACCCTAGAACAGATTACAGTTTAGGAACGCTAATAGCATTTCATTCTCGGTATGATTTATCCGACAACGATAATTGGGATAAAGAACAATTAATATCTTATGTAGAGCAAGAGGATGTCTTAGCCTTGCCCGTATATATGTATGAGCATGGCAATATATCACTTTCAACAAGTGCATTTTCTTGTAAGTGGGATAGTGGTCAAATAGGTTATATCTTTGTTTCTTACGAAGATATTATCAAAGAATACGGAAAGCTAGATATTGAAACTGCTACTAAGGTTCTTGAATACGAAGTAAACGAATATTCCCAATATCTTAATGGAGAATGTTATGGCTACATCATTTATCAAAAGAATAAAGATTCCCAAGATCATTTAGAGTCTTGTTTTGGATTTATAGGCTATGACTATATACAAGAAGAAGTTAAATCCATTCTCAAAGACTTAGAGCAAGAGGAGAGAACCTAATGGATATCGGCAACAGATGTGTGAATTGTGGTAAGGACACCTCGTTTGGTTCTGGACTCTTTGTTAACAGGATTCCCGCAGATGCTGATTACGAATCCGATATCAACGACGAACAAGGCAATCCTATCTTTGCAGAGGGAGAGTACAGAGACGGATATCTTTGTCCAGATTGCTCAGCGTGGGAGTGCGACAGATGTGATGAAATGATTACCTTAGACGAAGATATATGTCCATATGATGTGTACGACGAAGATGACCCGAGAAGCCGAGAAAACTTCTCAGACGGCAATTACAGAGTGCATTTTGAATGTTTAACCAAAGATGAACAAAAAGCTTACAAGGACAATAACGAGTGTTTGAGTTAGCCATTTTAATATTAATAATTTTATTTGTAATAGATAACAAAACCGAGGAGAAAAATGATGACAAATGAATATGAGGTAAAAGTAAAAGTAGTTGAAACGCATTATTTAATTATCAATGCTGACAATGAAGAAGATGCTATAGAACAAGCTGAAAGCTATGGAGTTAATTCTTGGGACGCATTTCATACAGATGTAGAAGCGACTGTAGTGAAGGAGAACGAAGATGAGTAATGTATTTAAAATAGAGCCTAGTTTTGCTCAACATTTTTCATATGCTGATAAGGAATTTGAAATCCGTATTACAGATGATTGTAATAAGCTAGAAATTTGGGAAGTTTGTTATGAAAATGGTAATTGTATTGGCTTTGTAGATATGGTTGCTGAATTTAATTTAAAGGAGACCCAAGATGACAGTTAAGACCGACGCTAGATATTGGGATTGCGAATGTGAAACTAACTACATACATCTTAAAACAAATACCTTGTCTTGCTCTGTATGTGGAATGACTGAAGATGAATCTCCAGATTCAAGACCGAATGAAATTAAACTCTATTACAAGTATGACGAGGACTAATCCTCGTCCTCGTCTTTTGCTTCCTCTGGTATAGGTCTGGCCTTGCTCGGTTTCTTAACAATTTTTTCCTCAACAATTTCCCCGACTTCTATTTCCCCCGATCCCGACAAGTCCTCAATTTCGATTCCCGACTTATGTTCAATAGCTTGCTTCCCGAGTAAATCGGCGAGACGTCTTTCAACTTCTCCCCGACTCATTTGATCGACCTTCCCATGCAATACCTCCCGACGATCAACAATAAGTCCCCCGACTTTCAAAAGTAAATTCTGGGCGTTAATCGCCGCTGTAAAATTACCTGCACTCCAGGCATCATCTCTAAGCTTATACAAATCCTCGACTGCGCCCTCATGCGTAAGCTCAAATTTCTTTTTCGCTTCCGCCATCAATCTTTCATATTCTCTATACACGTGCTGATACTTTCCATTTGGCCCCATGTACCGACTAACAACCTTTGGATTCTTAAACCCTGCCTTTTTAGCCGCTTCCGCAAAAGTCAACGTAGGATCGTTGACTGCATTCCAGACTAACAAACGCTGTCGCTTGGTTAGATTCTTCTCGTTATGATTCATATACTCAACAGGCATATCTTCTGCATCTGCAAGTGTAGGCTCAACCTTCACTTTCTGTCTGATCCTCGATTCGTCCTTGCTCATCTCTCACCTTATAGCTAATTAGCGTTCCGTTAAAATACCTGACTAATTCTACTACATCTGGTCTTTCAAGCAAATCTATAACTTCTTGAGGTAAAACCTCCCGACATTTTTTTACTAATTTATACATATCTTCTCCTACTTTTGTCAGAGCTCTTGACAAAACTCTGACAAAACTATCAACACCTCTCTAAGTACTACTAATACAATAAATAATTATATATATATTATTATATTTATACCTATATATATACTTTTGTCATACTTTTCTTTACCTACCCTTTTCTTTTACGATTATGAGGTAAATATCAGGGTTATTTTAAGGGTATCCTGACAAAATGACAAAACGCCTAAAGTGCATTCTTATCACGTTTCTAGCTGTCAGAGACTTCTGACACTCTGACAAAACTAAGCCAATTCCAGCCAAAATCGACCCAAAAGGGGGTACTTTTGTCAGAAAAGTGTGACAAAACTATTCGGGGTCTTTTTCTTCTGTTAAGAACTCGGGAGTAAAAACGATTTCTTTTTCTAGGCCAAACTCTGCGTTGAGGATGTCGTCTATTTTTCTAACGCCTTCTTCGACCGATTGCGCGTAATTTAGAGTTTCGGTTACGCCGTAAGTAAAGATCAACAAAGCGGTAAACTCTGCGTCAGCTCCTCTAGAAATAAAATCTTCAAAGAGTGTATCGAGTCTGCGTCGACCTTCTTCGATGGTGGGTGGGCCTTTATCCATTTTTACTATCTTCATTCAAATAGTGTAGCTTATAAATCTTCGTATGGGTATAACCAAATGGGTGTGTTTTCTCCAACGTAAGCGCCAGAGACGTTAAATTCAAAATATTCTATGGCTTCTATCTCGCTCATGTCGTGATCTTTGATAAGAATATCAATGCACTTGTTGGCGTCGTAGATTAATCTTTGACCGCTGGTTGCTATGTCGTCAGCCATACCAATAATGGCTTTGTCGAATCCGTCTGCTTTTAACATATTATCTCCAATAAAAGGTGAGGTGTGTATCGTTGCAAGACTACACCTCAGAGTCCCTGGAGACAAGGATGAATAAACCTCGTCGCAACTGCACTTCTATTGTTTATACAAGCCGAATGATTGCCTGTTCGCGATTAGCAAGGGGGTTCTTGAGAATGGATATACCCTTCCCAATAGTCCTCTAATAAACTTGGCGTGTATAAAATATTCAGCTTTCGCATCTCCTTTACAAACTTTTCAAACGAATCGCAAGAAGCTGAAACACATTCAGCATCCTCTTGCATCCCTATTAAGAAATCTCCAATTCTACTCATACCTTCTCCTATATCTTTTTAGTGTAGCTGTTGCTACTAATTATCTCTGCAAACTGCACGCCGATAACTTTGTGGAGTTTACCCTCTAACAAGAAAGCCTGTCTTTCAAACTCCTCTTGTTCCTTTGCTGTCATTTGATTCCAATCGTCTATTACATCTTCTGGATTCTTGACAATTAAATCAACCCAATGAATAACCACGTCAGACAATTCATGTTTGACTTTGGTTCTGACTGTGACTTTTTTGCCTTGATACTCAACCATGCTAGTGCGTCTTAACTTTTCTCTTTTCGACCTCGGCCAAATTATTAACCATGTCGATCAAGCGATCCTTGTCAGCTTCTATCTGTTGCAAGGTTGCGTCTGGGTTAGAAATCTCAAGGCCAGCTGATTGCAAATAAACTTTAATGATCTGGCATACCAGTTGTTGTAAGTAATCTCTGGTGTGGTCCACGTAATCTGACATCTTTTTATCTATCGTCATTTATGTTCTCCAAAATAAATATACCCTTAGTATATCAAAAGGTGTTTACAAAGCAACTGAAATTTTATACTATTAATAAAACAATTAATCGAGGAGAAGATTATGCCAATGACAGAAATAGATTTTATAAGGGAGGGGATGAAAGCTTTACAGCCAGGATTGCCAGCTCCCAAGCATACTGCGGATGTAGAAGATGACATGCAATCAACTGAAAGGTTGAGCAAGTTTGTTGAATACATTCGTCAACATCACCCAGCTTTATTTGAGCATGCTTATAAAGAGGCATCCAAATGAGTATTGAGATAGATCAAAGATCTGAGGTTTCTGCGTATATAAAGGTAGGAGATATAACTATATATGTAGAGCACTCAGGTGCGGCTCCAGAATTTATTGATATTTGGAGAAATACTGAAGAAACCTTATTTACAAACGATGCTTGAGTTTTTTCTTTGGATCTTAGGTGTGATAGCCACTTACCTTGTAGGTGGCTTGCTTTATTTTATTTGGTTGATGAATAAACATTTATGAAAGAGCTAAAGAAAGAACGCGAAGTTTTAGTAGGGGCTACATTTTATGTTGATGGTGTAGATCCAAACGCTGAAGGTTTGCCAGATTTATTAAGAGATAAGTTTGAGCAAGAGGTTGATAGGAACAAAATATTTTTTAGCATTTGCATTCCAGGTGATAACAATCAAATAGATTTAGAAAAACTAGCAGAAGAAAACAACGATTTAAGACATCAAGTTAAATTTTGGCAAGAGCTATATTTAAAGGCTATTGACCCAAAGTGAGAAAATGTCCTATATGCAAGGAAACAAAAGAATTGAACTCAGTAAACTTTCCCAATAGAAAATTAAAGAAAGCTCCACCTTTTCGGTGGGAATGTCGATCTTGCTATAACGAAAACAAAAGAAATAAACCTTCTTATTGGGCGCATAAGATGTTATCTGGCGCTAGGCGCAGAACTTTGGACAGGGGTTGGACGCCTTGCAATCTTACACCTCAAGACATTTGGGATGTATGGCCAGAAGATTTTAAGTGTCCAGTTCTTGGTATTGAGCTTGTGCACGGATATGAAGACAGATACAACTCTCCAACGCTAGAAAGAATCGATAATAACAAAGGTTATGTCATAAGAAACATTCTTATTGTTTCTCATAGGGCCAACTGTATTAAAAGTGACGGGACTTGGCAGGAGATAATGGCAGTTGCAGAATTTTATAAACAATTAGAGGAAAAAAACAATGGCAAAGACTTGGATTAAAGAAAAAATACAAAGCATTAAAAAGAAAACATCTATTGGCGACTCAAGGCTTAGCCGAGGCGCTGGAACTAACAAACGCAAGACGCGTAAAAAATATCGAGGTCAAGGCAAATGAGAGGTGTAAATTATCCGTGCGGTTGGTTTGACGTTGAACAATTACCAGGGGGATCAAGAGAAAATGACTCAGTATAAAAAAAGTGTAGAAAAACAAAGAAAGAAACTTCAAGCCGAAGAAGATGATAAAAAGATAGTTTGGTATGAATATCAAAAAGGCGCTGGAGAACATTTTAGAAAATTAAAATATGCAAGCGGCAAAGAAACTAAAACTAATTTTGCAAATAAAGATGAAAAATAAAAAAGCTAAAACAATCAACAGGCTTGATCGAATTATGAAGTCTGGCAAGTTATCTAAAGTTGTAAAGAAAGTTTTTCCTAAAAAGAAAAAGAAGTAAATGCCGTTAAGAGACTACCAACAAGAAGCTTTAGATGCGCTGGAAAACTATATTGCTATAGAAGACGGCAATCCTTTGGTTGTTATGCCAACAGGCTCTGGTAAGTCCCATGTGATTGCAGACTTTGTGCTGCATATGAATGAACAAAAGAAACAAAAAACTTTGATTGTTTCGCACGTTAAAGAAATACTTTTTCAAAATTATGAAAAGCTACAAGACGCTTGGCCCTATGGAGATATAGGTTTATATGGCAACAGTTTAGGAAGCAGAGATACGGATAACGATATTATTTATGCTCAGCTCCAATCAGTTTGGAACAAGGTGGATCAACTGCCCTTATTCGATCTCCTCGCTATTGATGAAGCGCATCTTGTTCCAAAGGACGGCGAGGGAATGTACCGTTCTCTCGTTGTCGCCCTTAAAGAACGCAACCCAAATTTACGTGTGGTTGGCTTTACCGCTACTCCATACAGACTTAACTCTGGTATGTTGACTGAAGGTGAGGGATCTATCTTTGATGATGTCGCAATAGACTTTGGTAGCGGTGATAACTTTATTCGTTTGATTGATGACGGCTACTTATCACCTTTGGTAACTAAGTGTATGGATACTGAATACGAGTTAGAAGATATTGGTTTAAGAGGTGGAGAATTTATTCAAACGGACTTACAAGCCAAGATGAACGATAGCGGCAGAACCAACAAAGCCATACAAGAAGTTTTAATTAAAGGCGCAAACAGAAAACAATGGCTAATCTTTTGTGCTGGTATCAATCATGCAGAAATGGTCAGCGGTATTTTAAATGCCAACAATATAACCTCTCGCGTGGTAACAGGAGATACCAATCAACTGCAAAGAGATAAGTTAATAGCTGATTATAAAAAAGGAGAAATTAGAGCTTTGGTTAACTGCGATGTTTTGACAACAGGCTTTGATGCGCCAAATACAGATTTAATTATAATGCTAAGGCCTACACATTCACCAGGCTTATATGTTCAAATGATGGGTAGGGGCATGCGTATAGCAGAGGGCAAGAAAGATTGTTTGATTTTAGACTTTGCCAAGAACATTGAGCGTCATGGACCAATCAATCAAATAGCGCCTAACCAAAAAGGCAAGCGCAAAAAGACGGGTGAAGCTCTGGTCAAGAGCTGTCCAGAATGTAAGTCATACGTACCCAAAGCTGTAACTACCTGTCCAGATTGTGGCTATGTCTATCCTATGCGTAAGCTAGAGTTAGAGCTGGTTGCATCTAAGTTAGATATTATTTCTAAGTCAGCTAAAAAAGAACGCTACGATACTAAGGTTATCAACATGTGGTTTGGCAATCATCAGAAACAAGGCAAGCCGTTGCCTGTATTAAAGGTTAGCTACAAGACGCCTAATAAAATTATTAGCGAGTACATCTGCTTTGAACATTCGGGCTATGCAAGAGAGAAAGCTGTGGCTTGGTGGAACAAAATGGTAAGTGGTGATAGCTTGCGAAGATCCCCACCCTCTACAGTAGATGAAGCTTTGTTTAGACAAACAGAAGTTAACAAACCAGATTTAATTAAAGTCGATTATTCGGGCAAGTTCCCTAATATCGTCAATCATATTTATGCAGATAGGTAAGCCAACACGTTGTTATCCATTTAGGAAAGAGACGGGAGATTTTATGTTTATACCTTATGACTATACAGAGGCAGAATTAAAATATGTTGGCGGTGGTAGAGATACCTTAGAACAAATAGAAGATTTTTGGGATTCAACAGGAAACCCTATGTATAACAAGCGACTGTCTTTTGAAGACAACATGCTAAACTTATACAACAAGTTGCGGTATTGGCCAAAACCAATGCTAAATGATAGTGTCGTGCAAACGATGATTTTGGAGTATGAATATGATAATAGAAGAACTAAAAGAATTTGAGTCTGAGCAAAAGGGCGACACCCTGGTGTTCTCAGATATACCTAACCCTGTTTACCATGCAGGTGTTGGTATCAGCAGTAGTAAGATTAGAGCCTTTGGTAAATCGCAACTGCATGCAATAGAAAGGGTGCAAGAAACAACGCCTGCGATGAACTTTGGTACAGCTGCCCACGCTTTACTGGTAGAAGGTGAAGAAGCTTTTAATCAAACGGTAGCAGTTGTAATGGGATCTCCCTATACTAATGCTAACAAAGAGCTGAAGAGAGAGTATGAGGAGCGTGGCCTAACAGTTATTAAAGAAGCCGAAATGACAGCAATCAAAGGTATGAAAGAACATATGATTGAGGAAGGCAATATCTACCTTAACGCTGAAGGCAAAGTAGCAGAGGCTAGCTTCTATTGGTATGAAGGTGAGGTTCTTTGTAAGTGCCGACCAGATGTTATCTGTCCGCCAGTCCAAAGCCCTTATCCAGACAACGCTATATGTGTAGTGGACTATAAAACCACTCAATCATGTGATCCAAAAGAGTTTGCTTATTCGGTCAAGAAGTATGGTTACGATATGCAGGCTGCTTGGTATCGAAGAGGTATGGAAAAAGCTGGGTTTAAGTTAGATGAGTTTGTTTTTGTAGCGCAAGAAAAAGTCTATCCATACGCATCTAAAGTATTTATCATTTCAGAAGAACAAATGAATCTTGGCTGGGAGAAAATGGAAGGCTTCTTGGAGCTGTACAAAAATCACTCAGAAGGCGGCCATTTGTCTGTTTATAACTCGCCAAATATTGTTACCCTAACTTTGTAAAAATGTACGACAAAAGAACTTCTATTGATTATAAGTTTAAAGAAGATATATCTCTTGCTGAGCTAAAAGATTATATAGACAGCACCTACGATCAGCACTATGCCAAGGGCAAGTACCAGGCAACAGATATGATTGTGGATGCTGGTTTTGGCGAAGGGTTTTGTATTGGCAATATAATGAAGTACGCCATGCGTTATGGTAAAAAAGACGATAAGAAAAAAGAGCTTCTTAAAATCATTCACTATGCAATGATTGCTTTGTACGTCAACGATCAATAAAAATTATGCTAGGATTATAGGTATGTTATTTCCTAGCATTCCTCAATATCTGTGCGTCTATGAGATAGACAGCAACCTTCATATGGTTGTTTTACAGGCCAGAAACTCTGATACCGCAGAGCTATTTACTTTGTTGCGTTCTATGGAAGAAAGTTCTGATTATACGTTTGGAAAAATTTTAGACGTTAGTGAGATAGATCCAGCCCATCATATTAGTCTAACCATTCATTAAGGTGCTAGGTAGGTATATTCGTATCTAAATGGGGGGAGATAATACCCTTTGGGCGCCCTAGCAACACCCTATAATTACAAGCTCGGTTTAGCTGGAGCCTTGGCTTCAGAAGTTCCTTCTGTTACCCAAGCTGGAGTGTCGTCTGCTTGTTTAGGCGACATCTTTTCCAATGGTTTAAAAGCCTTGATAATATTTTTATCATCAGGGTAATCAGGATTTTTGCTTTTTTCAATACCAAAAGCACATATCACTTTATTACCAACCAGTTCGCCAGCGTTAGCAGGCGGGTTGTCTTTTCTTCCTACAGCTTTAACCAAACTAGAAAACTTTCTAGAGGCTATCTCTCTAACCATCTCCTGTTTCTCAGAATCAGAGTTAGTGTACCAAAGGTTTAGATTGTCTCTAGCAATCCAGCCTTTGTACTTATCGCCGCATACTTTGACTTCTAACTTAAGATACTCATTGCCAGCGGCGGAAGTTGTCTTCTCGCATGCGCTTATCTCTGTTAGGTAGTCCCCTTCTGGAATAGTAGGTGAATCGTTACTACTACTCGCTTCAAAATCAAACTTGACGTCTGCAAAATCGCTCATTATTTTTCTCCTTTTGAAAATCCAAGTTTATTAATAATATATGTCAAGTTAGGCTCTTCAAAAGAATCTAGCTTGCCACTCCTATCCTTAGCAATATAGTTATCGCCAAGAACTGTTTGCAACCAACGATTGGTTACTTTTTTCCCTTCATCATTTTCTTCGGTGAAAGTCCTAAGACATAACACTTCATCAAAGAAGTAAGGAATTTGGGTAGGTAGTTTAGCACCAACCATCATAGGTTGATAATGAAACATACCTGTTGATTCGTCGCGTAATTTATCTTCTTTAGCAACAAAGATAACGTGCATTTTAAGATCTCTAAATCTACGCATGGTTCTTGTCATTACAGTAATGACCTCACCATATGCTTGTCGAGGATCTTTGGACCTTGCTTTTTCTTGTGCTAGTAAAAGCTCAGACATCTCGGTTACGCTGTCCAAACAGACAGTATCGTAATCAAGCTGTCCGCTTTCAAGCATTGCAGCAATCTCCTCAATCTCTGAAGCTTCTTTAACTTCAATAGCAGTAACATTGTTTGCATCTTTAATAGATAACAAACCAGCTTCCATACTAATGATTAAAGTTTTTCCAGGAGCAGTTGCACATGTCGTTGTTTTACCAGCTCCAGATGCACCATACATTAAAATCTTAGCGCCTTGGTTTTCTACCAATTCGCTAGGACTTACAATTCTACTTAAAATATCAGACATTTAATCTTCTCCGTTTTATTTAAAAATACTATTTTAATTTATTTTAATATGAATTACAATGTGTGAACATTAAATATTTAACGGAATGTAAAATGAGAGAAGTAGACCAAAATCAATGGAGAGTGAATTATCTCTGGAGGTTGAAAAACCTAACCAATGAAGAGCTTAAATCATTTAAAACCAAAAATCTAGAACCTGAACATAAGGAGAGGGAAGTGCAAAGAATAACTTTAAAGAAGTATATAGAATTTATTGGAACAGAACCTGCGGCAGAATTATTTGACTGCTCAGCAGCATCAACCAAAGCTTGGAGGTATGGTTTAAGACAGCCTTCAATTAAACAAGCCAAAAAAATTATTAAAGCATCTGGCGGTAAGCTAGACTTCGAGTCTATCTTTGGTCCTATTGAAGAAAGTAGTGAAAGTTAAGAGTGTTCAATTTACAAGTAACAGCGCAAGACTCTGCGTTGGACTTAGCTCTGGCTTATGCAGAATATGGAATAAGTGTAGTACCACTCCATAGACATAATAAAGTTCCGCCCAAAGAATTAGGGGGGTGGCAAAAATTCCAAGAGCGACAGCCGACGACGGAAGAAATAGAGAAATGGTTTAAAGGGCGAGATGATTTAGTCGTCGCTTTAGTCTGTGGCAAGTTTATTGTTATAGATGCAGATACACCCGAAGCGGTAAATTGGTGTGAAGCCAACTTACCAGTAACACCTTTTAAAGTAGCGACAGGAAAAGGGGTTCATTACTATTACAACAATCCAGAAAACTTTACTACTTGGGTAGCCAAAAGAACTGAAGGCTATGACCCAGCCAAGCTAATTGATATTAGGGGTGTCGGGGGTTTGATTGTTGCTCCGCATAATATTCATGCAACAGGTGCTATCTATACCCCTACAAGAATTGATGATTGGGATCTAAACGATATTGATGACTTGCCAAATCTAACTCAAGAGTTATGGGTAAAAATAACTGGAGTTGAAAAGGTTAACGGCAAACCAATAGCTGCGCCTTTATCTATCGATGGTATATCAGAAGGTGGTAGAAATGACCAAGCTGCAAGACTTGCAGGTTATTTAATAGCAAAAGGTTTAAATACAGAGTTTACAGAATTCTTTGTTCAGTCTTGGAACGAACAAAATACCCCGCCTTTATCAGCAAGTGAAATATCTACAACAGTTAATTCAATACAAAAAACTCATGACAGAAAAAACCAACAAGCTCCAGCTTATATATCAACAACCAAGAATGTAAATGAGCCTGTCAATCTTTTCTCTCCTCCAGGGGTATTAAAAGATATCTACGAATACTCTGAACAGATAGCGCATATATCTCAACCAGCTATCAGCATGCAAGCAGCTTTGTCTTTGGGTTCAGTAGCCTTGGGCAGAATGTATAGAACCAATATGAATAACTTTGCGTCTTTATTTTTTATGTGTATCGCTAAGTCTGGGCAAGGTAAAGAAAATGTGAAGACAGTTGTTGAAACTATTTTAGATCATGCAGAGTACAGCGATTTAATGGCAGGAGATGGATACACCTCAAGTGGAGCTATTTACAGTTTGCTTAGATATAAGCCAACTCATATAACAGTAATGGATGAGTTTGGTAAAAGATTAGAAAGCATATCTAAATCTTCTAACTCAAACAAAGAAGATGCGTTACAAATACTTATGGAGACTTGGGGAAGATGTCATGGTGTTTTAAGACCAGATAACTATTCAATGATGACTCTAACCAACAAACAACAAAAAGAAGTGTTGGATAGGTCAACGATTAAACCTGCGATTACCTTGGTCGGTATGAGTGTGCCTAAAAACTTTTATGGTGCTTTATCAACAGGTCGTATTGTAGACGGTTTCTTAAATAGATTTATTGTCGTTGAATCTCACGTGCCAAGAACCGTTGGCAAAATGGTTTCTTTTGTTGAGCCTCCGCAATCGACCTACGATTGGGTTTCGCATGTAAGACAGGTTGACAATGAAATGGAGCAAATATCTAGAGACAATGCTGAGCTAGATTTTAAACAAAGAGTGCTGAAGTTTGACGATGATTCAAATGCTTTGCTTGATAGTTTGGCTTACAGATTAGTGGACCAACAAAATGCTTTAGAGAAAGAAGGTTTAGAAGTTTTGTTATCAAGAACAAGAGAAAAAGCCATGCGACTAGCTTTGATTGGAGCTTTAGCAGATGATCGCAAAGCCAAAACTATTAAAGGCGATATTACTCAATGGGCTATTGATTATGTTTATTACTACGATCAAGTATTAATTGAAAGCTGTAAAGATAAAGTTGCAGGTTCCGAAATGGAGGGACGTATTAAACAAATACTTAGCTTTATTAGATCGCAAGGGGAGTGGGGTATAAGTAAACGTGATATTGATCGACGTGAAATATTCAGATCAATGAAGTCATACGAAGTAAAAGAAATTATAGAAAGATTAAAAAACTCAGGGGAGATACAAGAAAAAGATTTAAGAGCAAAAGGAACTGGACGGCCAACCAAACGTATTGTTGCGATTGATCCAGAATTTTTCAATGAAGATTGATAGGCTGGCTTTAAGAGAAAGTCTCAGCGATGTAGCTGTTGGTGTGGTAATAGCTTTGCCTTTATCTTTTTTTGTTCTTAACATGTGCAATTATTTTAATGCCAGCTTGTTAACAACCTCTATTATTCAAACAACAGTATTTACACTTGTTGCAATTATTCGCAAATATTGTGTTCGTATTGTATTTAAAAAGGGAGAGCTTAATGGATAAACCAAAACCAAAAATGGAAAACATTAATGACCAGAAACGCGAAGAACGTGTAGCTGGTTTTATAGAGGGCCTTTGGAATGTTAGATGCCATAAACTACCAGTTAGTTATGGTCTAGATTATTGGTGCGAATCAAAAGAAGTTTCTTTTTGGCTGGAAGTAAAATGCAGAACTTTTGGTATTACGAAGTATGACACTTTATTGCTTTCGGCCAGTAAATTAAGAATGGGCTCAGCCTTGTCTTTAGCAACCAACCAGCCGTTTGTAATTGTGTATGCAATGACGGACAGCGTTTATAGTCATACTTGGAAAAGGGATCACATATACGATGTAAGATTTGGTACAATTGCAGAACCTGTTTATGAAGAAGATTCAGAGCCTTACATTCATTTCAGCAAAGATGAGTTAGAATGTTTATCTCCTCATCCTTTAGGTTTTGATAGAGAAGAAATGGGATTAGTAAAAAATTATAAAAAGGAAAAGTAATGGAAGACCCAACAGAAAAACTTTATGACTATAAAGGTTGGTTTTGGGATCATGTAAATAGAAGAATGTATCGCTGGCATGAGCTAGAGTTACTAATGAAAGAAAGAACTTTAAAGGAGAAGAACAATGCCAATCAACTCAAGAACCAAGGGAGCGACGTTTGAAAGAGACGTTGCTAAAATATTAAACGAGTTTTTTGAATCTGAAGGTATTGACTACGTTTGCAAACGTAACTTAGACCAATATCAATCCAAAGATCTTTGCGATATAAATATTCCTCATCATGCTGTAGAGTGCAAGTTTTACAAAGAGGGGGACTGGTATCAACAAGGTTGGTGGGATCAAGTGTGCAAAGCGACAGACGGCCGTATCCCTGTTTTAATTTTTAAATATAATCGTAAGCCTATTCGGGTGTGCGTACCTTTGTATGCAATCAATCCTGAGTGGGATGAAGATAACGATAAGGTAACAGTTATGCCAATCAAAGAATGGCTGGAAGTGTTAAGAAATAACTGGGATCTTTATTTAATTAAAGGTTAGGCTAAGCCTCTTAGTCTTTGAGCGATATCCACATTTGCTGGAGAGCCACCTAATAAACTTGGGCTAACGATACCTTGAGATTGAGGAGGGGTAACAGCTGTAACAGTTGGCAAATCTTGCAACGTAGGTGTTTGTAATTTTTTAGCCTCTGACTGTATGCCGCCTTTTAAAGTTTCTAGTATACCTTTGACCTCTTGGCCTTCTTCACTTTGCTGAAGCTTCTCGACTTCTCTACTGAGAGCGTCTGCTCCTTCTGCTGTCTCAACACTTAAACCTCTAATGCCGCCAAACTTAATAGTGTTAGCAACAAATTTTACAACTTCTGCAATAGAACTTTTGTCTGTTTTAGCAAGCATTCCAGTAATTCTTGGGTTTGAAAATATTGTTTTGTAAAGACCCATCATCGCAACTGTTGGCCAGAGAGCTACGTTAAATACGTTCAACGCAAGAGCTCCAGCTACCAAGCTACCAGCTCCCCCTGTTATTTCATCACTTACAGTTACTCTTAATTGTCTTGCGTAACTTTTTAAAGATTGGGTCATCTCTTTACCAAACATCGCTGTCAATGTTTCGTCGTCGTATGAACGCAAAGCTCTTTCTAAATTGCCAGGCTTGAATATATCAGAAAGTTTGTTACTTCCTGTTTGAACTCCGTCTTTTAATATTTGTTCTAAGGCTTGATCTTGTATGTCAAGAAAAGCCTCATCACTTACTAAATTTTTAACTCTTATAATATCGTCAGACGATTTGGGCCTAAAGACTATTTTAGCCACTTCCTCTGGTGATGCGGACTCTAGCCTTGTAAAGATATTTGCTTTTTGTATTTCTAATGCTTGAGCGCTTGCTTCTGCTTTTTCTTTTAAAGCTTCTGCAAACCTGTTAAAGCTAGGCGGATAGTTAAGTCTACCTGCGTCAGCCATCGCCTCCATCTGAGGTATTCTGCCAGCAAGCTCATCCGCAACTCCTGTTAGTTCTTTAGCCGAAAGATTAGGTCTAAGTTTAGAAAAATCATCCATCAGTTGAAAGAACTGATTTGCTCTTGGTCCCAAAAATTCTGATAACACTTCTTTGTTTTTTAACATTTTGTTAGCAAACTTAACTGGGTTAACAGCGCCTGTTAGTGGATCGTCAATTGAGTTATTTATTTGTTCTTTTATATATCTTCTAAGTAAACCCTGTTGTAACGCTGCCCTTTTCGCCGACGGAATAGCTTGAATTAAAGCTTTAGCATCTCCAACTTCATTTAGTTTAAAGATTGCGTTATATACGTCATCGGCATCAATCTCTTTATTGCTCATTATTTTTCTAACTTTTGCTTTATCAAAAGGCAAATGATTCTCGTAGTAAAGTTTATTTTCTTTTTTTAAATCTTCTATAATCTTTACAACTTTATTAGAGTCTCCTTTAATTGAGTGTAGGTTGTTTGGAAGATCGTTAATTTTATTATCTAAAGCTTTAAAAGTTTCTTTTACAGCCTGGGTTGCATCTCCTGAAAGTTCTTTAATATCATGCAAGCCCCTAACAACCTTTCTTGTTTCTACCAATTCTTTTAAAGTAAATTCTGGCTTCTCTTCTATAGCTTTTTTTAATTTTTTTAACTCATCAGGAATATTTTTTTGCCCTATATTTCTAGCTCTGCCAATTATTTCATCTAGCTCTTTACCAATATCACTTAAATCAACAGTATATTCTGGGCTTAGTTTATTTAATCTATCGGCTATTTTTCCGTAAGCTTGTTGATGACCATCTTGTATTGCTTTATACGCTGCTGATATTGTCTCTTGAACATTTTGACCTAATTCTTTTTTTCCTGGTGTACCAGCATTCATTATCGCAGAATTAAAACCAGCTGTTTCATCAGCTAAATCTGTAAGCAATCTATTTAATTCGCTTTGAACACTTTTTTCTGCTTGATCCAACTCTGCTCTTCTAGCTTTAAGCTCGGATATGACTCTTGAGTCTGAGTCTGCAAAATCGGAATATGAGTCTAGCTTAGCTCTTTTGTCTGCAATTTTATTTTTTAATTGATTTAAAGCTGCAATATTATAATTAATAATTCCTTGCTCTCTTTTTGTTTTGCCAAAAATAGTTTCTCCAGCTCCTTGAAATCTTGCCTGAAGTGCTCGACCTGTAGTTCTTTGGCTAAGTACGGCTCTTGCGTCTAACGGTTTTATTTCTCCGCTTTTGATTGCTTTTTTAATATCAGATTCAGTTGCAAGTCTGCCAAGTTTTTCGTCTAGTCTATTTACATCATCAATACTGACGCCTCTATTTGCAGCCCAGGCATCTCTAATATTTTCTATTGGAGCCTTTCTACCAAAGAAAGCTCCAACAGCTTTTAAACCTATGTCGCCAACTCCTTGAGCAACGGTACCAACTCCAAATTCAAATTTAAGAAGGTCAGCTAATTCATTTGCATCTTTTTCTTGATAGCCTTGAGCAATATCTAAGCTTTCTTCAGCCGCCTTACCACCCGCAGAACCAAGTCCAGCTGCGATAGCATTTGATACCATCGGAGATTTAAAAAAATATTGAATGCCTTTTGCGATTCTTAGTTGAGGACTTAAAGCTGCTATAGCTCCAAAAATTGGCCCAACAGCTCCAGAGAAATCTGCAAAGTCTCCAGCAGTTCCCATTTTATTTTCCTCTATAACAATATTTTTATCAGATATTTTTTCTTTATCTAACAAACCTTTATCGGCAAGAGCTCTTTGCCCTTCTGGAGTAATTGCAAAATCACCTTTGGTTGTTTCAGTAAATCCAGAACTATCAACGTAAGCTCTTAAAACATTTTCTTTTTCTTCTTTTTTTTCTTGTCTGCCAAGAGCTGCTCTTAGTCTTGGTACGTTAATACCCGTTTCGTAATCAAAATATACTTTGTCGAAAAGCGGAGATGCTTCTCTTTTAACCATTTCGGCTCTAATAATTCTTTGCGCTTCTTCAGCAGATTTTGCTCTGACTGGAATGGTTAGATCATCCGTCAGTTTAATATTGTAGGTGTTCATTAATTGAACTCGCCTGTCATATCAATACTAAACTCTTGACCTCTTTCTGATTGGCCTGAGATTGGATCTATTCCCAGCTCTCTTTGAAAAATTTGAAACAATTCTGAGTCTTGTCCTAAAATATTGGGATCATATGGTGCCAAGAATTGAACAGATGATCTAATATTTCTTTGAGCTTCATTTCTTTTTTGAATAATGCTTTTTATATTATCACCCAATCTATTTTTTAATTCAGCGACACTTTGAATTTTTCTCATGCTTAAATTACCAATAATACGATTTGCAATGTCCCTATCAATATTTGATATGGTTCTGCCTGATTCACCTAATATTTCTTTAATATTTCTATTTGCTAATATATCAAGAGCTATTTGAGCTCTTTTAGTATCGCTTAATTGATCTACGTTAGTAACTCTGTTGGCTCCTATAGCAGCCTTAATATCTTCTACGCTAGCTCCAATCTTAGCCCCAAAAGTAGCTAAACTTTCATTTTTATTAGCAAAATCTATAACAGATTGAGCTAGTTCTTGAGCGGCGACAGCGTTGTTATAATCTCTAACACTCTCACTCATTCCTGTTTGAACATCTAATATGGTCTTTCTATCTTTTAGCTCAAGTTGACCGCCCTCTAAACTTTTAAGTAAAACTTCTTGATCTAGTTTTTCTCTTTCTAAATCTTTTAAACTTCTTTCTTCAGCAGCCAAAGCTGAACCCAAAGCTAAGCCTGAGCCAACTTCTCCAGTTTTAGCTATTCCTTTTGATAGATTTGCTACGTAGCTAATAAAATCTGGATTGTTAAATACAGTTCCAACTTGTTCTGGAGTGCTTGCTGATGATACGACAGGAGGCTCCGCATCTGTTTTTTTCTGTTCTTCGGTTTTATCGCCTTCTTCATCTGTAACAGTATCTGCAACATCTTCAGCATCTGCTTGAGTTTCGTCAGCAACAGCATCTTCTATCTCGCTACCAGCAGCTTCAGCATTTACCTTATCTGCTTGCTCTTGATTTTCAAGGTCTTGTAATTCTTTGCCTATTTCATCTTCGACTGGTTGTTCTACCTGTCCTGTTGATGATCTTAATACTAAGCTATCCAAATCAGCGGCTGGAATACCCATTCTTAAACCACCCGATTTTTCTGGTAAAAGCCCTTGTTCAAAACCGCCTATAAATTTATCTTCACCCATCGGGTATCTTTCGCCTTTAAAGACATCTCTATCTCCAGTATCAGCCTCTCTTTCCCCTACAAATCCTGCAAGACCTCTTCTTCCTAAGTTATAAAGACCTTCGCCAAACTCGGCTAAACTTTCTATACCAACCCCAGCAATGTCTCGCAATCCTGTTTGCAGATTTAAATAATCTGGCAACATTTCTCCAAATTTAAAAGTTGACGGACTAACGCTTGAAAAAGATGCGGCTCGTCTTCCAATTGTATCTCTAATAGCTTCTTGTAAATTAGATCCGTATTCTACCTCTGGGTTTTGTATTAGAGCTTGTATTTCAAAAACATTTTCTGAATTTAATATTTCAGCAAATCTGCTTGGATCTACGTCATATACTTTGCCGTCACTCGCTCGATATTGATTTGGCCCTAAAGTAGAGCTAGCAATTTCAGCCTGTTCGCCAGTCATCACGTCTGCAAGTCCAGGCAATCCTGGAGTATCAACAGTTGTTGGCTCTGGAACCGTTGATCCAGTTACTAGATCAATCGCTGAGTTTGCTTCTGCTTCAGACATGTTAAAGCTAACGCCTAATCCTCTAACTAGGTTAGGTCTATCTAAAACTCCGCCAGCGCTTGTTATATAGTCTCTAACGCTTTTGGGAACAACGCTAATATCTTCCATTCTAGGAAGTTCTGGGTCTGCTGATGCCTCAAAAGATAAATTTCCAACTGGAGTGGATATGCTTTCAGAAATAATATCTGCTCTTTGCGCTGGAGTAACAACTGGAGAACCTGTAAAAGATTCGCCTAAAGATACTGCTGGATTTAAACTACCACCTTCTTCTCTGGCTATCTGCTCGATAAGACCAAGATTAGCTGCTGGGTAAACTTCTTGTATTTCTAAAGGACTGTAACCCTGCTGTACGTAATAGCGTACAAGCTCAGAGTTTACTGGTTCTGTTTGAATTAATCTATCTGAAGGGCCTCCAACTTGAAACATTCTTCTTTGCAATACATTCATATTATTTATTATGCGTAAGTACCTTTATAAGCTTGTGGTAAACCAAATATTCCCTGACTAGGCATTTGCGGAGCCATCGTAGTAGGTTGCTGAACTATTTGTTGCGGATTTGGCATGTTATTAACAAATCCTGGTAGTGGTTGAACTTGAGATGGCATCGCAGCATTATAAAAACCTTGTTGCGGTTGTTGCATACCGAAGTTAGCTTGAGGTTGTTGATAACCAGCAAATGTCATTCCTGAGTTTTGTTGTTGAGGTTGTTGAGTTTGAATGTATGTCGGTTGCTGCTGTTGTTTAGGAGCCAAAGAAGCATATGTCCCAAGAGCTGTTGATATAGCACTTGCGTATGGATCTGGCGGCTTTCTATAATCTTTGTCTATTATGGTTTGACTTGCTTGATATTGCGGCGCAAAACCTTGAATAAATTTAGTTGCTTGCAACGGAGCCATTCTTTGTTCTTGTTGTTGAGCATATTGTCTATCCAACCTTTGTTGCTCAATTCCTCTTTCTGTTTGTCCCAGCCCTTCTAATAAAGCAATATCTTGACCTCTTAATCTTTGCTGAGTTGCCCCTAAAGCACCTAAGTCTGAACCGTACCCTGCTAATTGAGATCCAATACCTGCAATACCAGTACCTACGCCAGAAATATCTCCAGCCAACTGTCTAGCTGCTGCTGATCTGCCTTGACCTAAACCAAGTAAGTCTTGAGCATATTGTCTTTGAGCCGCTGATTGAGTGCCGCCAAAACCAGCTTCTAGCTGAGATGCTGATCTTGCTCCAGCTCTTCTGTTTTCAAGCTCTTGCAACGCTCTTTGTTGAGCAGTTTCAAAACCACCTGATCTAATTCTGCTTAAAACGTCGCCTAAACCTCTGCCTAAAGATTCTTGTCTTTCTTGCGCTGTTAATCTAGCTCTTGAGCCAAATGCTGATTCTCCGCCTCTAGCAATATCTGCTGCTCTTTGTTGAATGTCTTGCATTTCAGCAGCTTTTAGAGTGTCCTCAATTGTTTGTTGAACAACTTGTTGCTCAAAAGGATTGTAGAACTGGCCTGCCATTCTTGGATCGTAGCCTTGTAAAGATTGACCAAGAAGTTGTCTAGCTGATGGCCCGCCAAAACCTAAACTACCAAAAAGACCACCAAGTCCTGCTCCTAATTGTTGTTCAGCTTGCCCAAAGTAAGGTTGCTGCATGCCGTAAGCAGATCTATAGCCACCTAAAGATTCCTCTAATAAACCTCTTTGAGTGCCTAAATCAGATATGCCTTGTTCTATTAAACTTCTTTGTCTATCTAAAAAAGGTTGATAAGAACCAATACCCTGTTGAGCTAACTCTCTTGCTCGTTGTTCTTGCGCTGTTAAACCAGCTGTTCCTTGTAAAAGAGCAGGTTGGTCTAAATAAGATTTTTGCGCTGCTTGAGTTGCTTGCGCTATTAAACCTGGAGTATCGGTAGAACCAAAATACAGTTCTCGTAAAGCTGGATCTGAAATGACCTCTCTTCTATCTACTAGGTCTAAAACTGGTAACATCGGTTCAGCCATTATATTGCCTCAAAAATATTCATTAGCTCACGCATGTTTTTTACACCTTCTTCGCGTGAAGCGCTGCCACCTTTAACAAGCTCAATACCAGATTTGGTTTTGTTGACGTCAAATGCGCCTGCGCCTCTTGTAGCCTTAGCAGTCATTACAAACTCGCCGTCACTTAACATCGCTGGTATGTCATCTGAAGTGCCAGTCCCTGGTCCAGCAGATTCTCCGCCGTCTCGCATGTCTAGTTCTTCAATCATAACTGCGCCACCTTGAGCAAATTTCAAAGCTTTTGGAGCTGGAGCAAGTCCAAACTCTTCTCTAGTACCACCAGTACCTAAAGCTTTTGATAATTGATATCTGCCAAGTTGATCCATTGTTACTGCTGGAGTTTCTGCCAAGCCGCCTGATCTGCTTTTAGCTTGATCGTAAGCTATCTTACCAACTAAAGCTGCAAGTCCGCCTGCACCTAGAGTGCTAAGCTTTCCTTCATCAGTTGTAAAAGCATCTTTAATACCACTTGCGCCACCTTTAATAAAGTCTTCTATCATTCCTATTCGACTTTGACCTGCTCCTGTTCTTGGATCATACCCAGATCTGTTATTACCTTTAATAAAGTCTTCTATTAAACCAAGTTTACTCTGACCACTTCCAGTTATTGGATCGTAGCCAGATGGTGAAGATGGAAATTGATAACCAGGAGAATAGCCAAAAGTTGGCATAAATCCGCCGCCGTAATATTGTTGTTGTTGAGGCATATAGCCACCCTGCATTTGCGGAGGCATCATACCACCCTGCATCGCTTGTCCCATCATACCTTTAGGAGTAAACAAACTACCTATTCCAGATGTAATTGCTTGCTTGCCAAATTGTAAGGCGCTTCCTAGTCCGCCGCCAGCACCTGCTGTAATAGCATTTCCAACGCCGCTAAGACCTACCTTAGAAGCTAAACTACCAATACCGCTAGCTACGTTGCCTAGACCAACTTTACCTAACAAAGATCCACCTACAGCGCCTAAAGCCTGACCTACGCCAGGAATAAACATCGCTACAGGAGCAACTTTTTTGGCTACCTTTTTTACAGATTTAAAAGTTTTTTTCAACCAACCAAACTCAGGTTGCCCTGTAATCGGGTTGATACTCATATGCGGCCCTACAATATACTCATCTGGATCTAATCCAGCCGCCATCATTTCTCTGCTTAATCTTGCTTGCGTATCAACACTTATTACTGGCGGAATGACTCTTTCGCCTGGAGCAACGTGTGCTACAAAGCGATCTTCATCCCTGCCTAAACTTGCTATACCTGTTCCTGAATTATCAATAATCATATTTAAATTTTACTCTCTTCTTCATCACATGTTAACCAAAAAACCAATAAATAGCGATTTCCACTTTTTACTGGTAAGCCTCGATGCATATGCGTAAAGCTTGGAAATATCAAAGCATTTCCTGTTGGGATGGGATCAACAATGCCTCGGTTTAAAAATTCTGTTCCGCCACCCTCGTATTCTCCTGTATTTAAAGGAACAACAATGCTTATATCTGCGCTAGCATCGTGATGCCAAGCACCCTGTTTTTTGTCTTTTAAATTATAATTTGCTATTTGGATGCCTCCGCCTGTTACGTGACGATTCCAAATGCTTAATAAGATAGGATTAACAACTGAAAAAACTATCTCTAATAAAGAATTGTATATAGGAAGACAACATTCTTGCAATACTATTTCTGGTATTTGTCTTAACTTATCCTCATCTGGATTTGGCGTAAAGCCGTAAAAAGATTCTAAGTTTTTCATTTCGTCTATTAGTAGATTGCAAAATGTTTGAGAAAACAAAGGAACCTTGTATACATCTTTAAGTGTTTCTTCAATAATACTCTGCACCAAAGTAGGATCTGGGTTTTGAATACCTTCTGATTTGTAAAATTTTAATAAGTTTGGAAGAGATAGTTTTGTTTTTTCTAGAGTTTCTTTATCAATGAACCAATCGTTAGGATAAGCCAAAAGAAGATTCTTTAGCTGATAGTCTTGTTCTAATTGTTCTGCAAGCATACCTTGTTCCATATGTTATTTTATTATTTACAAGGTTATTGTAATATTTCCGTTTGTTTTTACCGAAATACTACCCAGTAAACCTTGGGCTTCGTATCCTTGAGGATTGGGTTCATCCATTAAATCAATAAACTCAGTCCCGTTAAATACTTGCAACACTTGGGTTGTTGTATTAAAGATTAGCGTGCCAAGATTAAAATTTAACTTATCACGTTGAGTAGTTGATAATTGCAAAGTATTATCAGGGTCTACTGCTCCTAAGTTTATCTCTAAAATTCTTATAAGTCTATTAAAAGTAGAAGAAGTAACGCCCTCTCCTTGCGCTTGCGGGAGCTGAGTTGGAAGTAGCTTGCTCATCTCCTTCCGTCAGTTCTGATATCTATTCTTGTTGCGCCGAGTCTCCAGCCAATTCCTAAATTACCGTTATTTTCAGCATCATCATCTGACTCAAACCTAAGAACCATTTGTCTTGCTCGGCCTCTAACGTAAGCTTGCTGAGTGCTGGCTTGTATAGCGCTGGTAGAGTTGGTTGTTAGAGAATCTCCAGGAAAGTTTCTTGTTTTAACAACAATATTGACCGAGCCATTCTCGTTATCATTTTGAATAAATTTAAAGTCGGGTATGATTCTTCTAATAAAAGTAAACTGTTCGCCATCACCTATATCAAAATCAGAACTTTCAATAAACACATTTGTCATCGGCGAGCCATCATCGTCAAAGCCTAGTTCTTGTTGATATAGATAACCGCTACTTACAGCTCTAGGGTAGTTTTCTATACCAGCATCTAGCCAAGCTGTTCTGCTAAGTTGGCCATACACCCAAGTTTGTTCTGCATAATTATAAATAACGTATCTGTCTATTTCGTTACTTGAAGCAGAGCAATAGAACCAACCCACTTCATTTTTATCAGCGATTGTAAAAGCGTTAACTTTAAAAGATTGCGTAAGGTTAATATCGTTGAATACGTAATTATGAACGCTGCAAGGCAAAGTTTGCACGCTACCGCTATAAGAGTAAAAGTTATTATAGCCCATCCAGTAAACAGCAGAAGTAGCTGTTACGGCAGCTTTTGGTCCTACAAGTCCTGTACCCTCGTTAATTAAATTAACCGAGAATGTAAAAGGTGGCCCAACAAACTGCATGCTGTATAAAGCAGTATCAGTCCAAACCAACACCTCTTGTCTTGATTTAACAGCTCCAATAATTGAAGAGCCAGAAGATAGTCTTAAAGACCCAGCAGTATTGGTAATTGTTGGCTCAAAGTCTAAATTATTCTCTTGATCACTAAAAGCAATCAGCATAGGGTCAACGGTACCTGTTCTAGCTGAGCCTGCATCATTAATTGGATCAGCGCCCAAAACAATTAAATGTCTGTCAATTTCTGAAGTAATAACTTGTAAACCAACCGTAGGCACTAAATTAGCACCAGCTATTCCAGACATATCAACAGCTCTTGTTGTAACGCCGTTGTTCTCAGTCCATTGATAAATGCCGCCACCCCTAACATTAATAATTAAGTTTTCGCCAAAGTTGTCATGAGTCCAAAGTCTTAGCTGATTAACTACAGATAAAGCAGTAACAGAACCAAAAGTTCCTTCGCCCCATCCATTTAGCCCCCACCCAGTTCCAGGAACGTAAACATCAAGACCTACATTTATTTGGTAAGTTCCAACCGTAGAGCCCCCTCCATTGCCGCTGTCACTTGCGCTTGCTGTTACAGTAGCTCCGCTAGTATCTTTGGCTTCTATTGTATAAGAGTTAGTATTTACAATTGTTGCTATTTGATATTCTTGATTAAGTACCGTAGCAGTAATATTGCCGCCAAGAGAGGCTGCTCCAGAAAAAGTTACAAAGTCATTAGCAACTGCTCCATGGGCTGTATCAGCGACAGTAATTGTCGCATCACCATTGGATGCAGAAAAAGTAACGTCTCCAGCGCTAGTTGTAGATCTTATTGGAGTAATGTCGTTAAAGGAGGATCCTTCCTCTATATAGTATTTCCAAGTTGTACCTAAGCCTAAGTATTTAGTTCCGCCCAAAGCTACCCAAGAATGCAAAGCTCTGCAAGTTCCTAAGAAAGTATTAAGATTTTCTTTTGCCCAACCGCCAAATTTTTCTGGCAAGCCTTTTCTAAATCTTACAAGATTAATATCAAACCAACCGCCTTCGTTACTATAATCAGTTCCTTCTCTGTTTACTCCTGGTTTGAATAATGTTTTTTGTAAACCCATTTTATATGTGTTCCCAGCTTTTACCCTCAAACATCAAAGCTTCAGCCTCTCTTCTTCTTGTAAGACCAGCTAAAGCTTTGCCTTTTGCTTTGTTCCATCTTTTCATTTGAGCAGGAACCTCATCATATTTGCCTTCATTTAAAACTCTAAGCATGCTAGACCTTTTTAAATTATTTGGTCCTAAGTTGTATGTCCAAGAAACCAAAGAATCAAATTGAGATTGATTCATCGGAACGGTTACTAGTGAATTAACATAATGTTCATACTCATCATCAAGCTCACGCCATAACATAAAGTCTGCTTTTTCTTCAGTCCACTTATCACCTTCTTGTACATCTTTGGTATGGCCATATCCTATAGTCCAAACCCCCGCAGCACATTTATATGCCTCAAGCTCACAGCCTTCAAATTTTTTTATAAGCTCGAAGCCTTCGTCTGAAGTGTGCATTAATTTCCCAATACGATTGTTACAAAAGCGATTAACAAAGTTCCTATAAAACCGAAAGTTCCAAACATTGCCATTCTTAGGGTTTTGTTTAAATCGTTCATTTCTTGCTTTATTTCTGCTGTTTCTCGAAATATAGTTTTCCATCTTTCCTCACATTTTGCTTCATGAGATTTTAAGTCTGATGCAACAGATTGAACTGTAGTTCTATTCGCCATCTTTTTTATCACCCGTATTGGATGCTCCAAAGTAAAACGATATAACTGCTGAAGCCAATCCACCTAAATATCCTAACACTAAATTAATTAAGGCTTCAGAATTTTGCTCGGGCGGTTGTAAGGTTACTAAAAATATGTAGCCCATAAATCCACCAACAACAGCAATACCCATAACTCTAGCTGTCCAATCTTTATTAAAAGTTTTTCTAGCGTCTTGTTTTTCTGCTGTTTCTAATTTAAATATATCTACATCTAGCTCTTTCATCTGAAGCTCAAAATCTTGTTCAGCCTTTTTAAGTTCTAGCATCTGTTCTGGAGTTGCCGCTTGAATAGCTTTGTTAATAGACTTTGGATCTGATTGACAGCCAAGCACACCAGCAATAACGGACGCTGCTTGACCACCTAACGGCCCACCTAATGCAGATCCTAAAGTTGGAGCAAGCGCTCCTAC
>WLWH01000236.1_pt1 | contig 47425 bp, 41 predicted proteins | sample 6712741 | NCBI WGS metagenome assembly WLWH01 (sample SAMN12718694, study PRJNA515312) | sponge metagenome | isolation source: marine sponge | host: Mycale hentscheli | place: New Zealand: South Island, Marlborough, Capsize Point | collected 2003-05-01 | reverse complement strand
ACACACAGGGATAATATATCCTCAATACTTCAGGTTGTTCCCGGCTACTCTTTCTTTAGGAGTCCCACGGGAAAATGGAAACTGGTATTCCCTGACTCGGTCACCGACGAGGCAACTCAATCTGTTGCTGTCATAGACGACTCAGACTTGGTCAGGAACATCTCAATAGAGTACCCTGATTCAAACGAAAGACTTAACCAGTTAGATATTAAATTCTCAAACAGGAATAAGGAATTTGCGGACGACTCCGTGTCATACCCCGCGGTATCGACAGACACCAAGTCTCTATACTTCCAACTTCAACAGCTAGACCAGAATAAACTTCTGTCCGAAGTAATAGACCTTTCGGGTATTGTTGACGAGTACCATGCCAATGCCTGGGCCTCTAATACTATCTTTATAAGTAGACGCCCTACCTACTCCTTCGAAACTCGCCCAAAAGGTTTCCTATACGAGCCCGGGGATATAATCAAGCTTGAAGATACTGCTGCGGGTGTAGACGCTTTCGTAAAGATAATAGATACAAGAGTACTTGCAAACCTGAACATCCAGTTCACGGCGGTCTTCTTTGACAAGGCTGACTACGGATGGTTACCACTTAAGTTTGATGTTGTTACGTCAAGAGGAGAGCTTGATCCCAGTATTGGTACTCCGATTAACGTAGTAAGTAGCTTTGACCCTGCCACTAGGATAGTAACTGCAAAATGGGCTCCCTCTCTTACCGAGGACGTCTCTGTAAACTCCTACGTTGCACAAGTACAAAGAGATACTGACGAATGGATAACAGTAGGATCTACAATTAGGACTAGTAGAGAAGTTCAGTACAACCCAGGAGACAGTGGAGTAGTCCTTAAGTTTAGAGTTCTCTCTAGGACTATAGATAATAGATACAGCCCTAATTCTGCTGAATCTGCTCCTATAACTATCCCAAACGTAGCCGCAGGATTCTTGATTAACGCACGTTTCAGGAGACAGGTTATTCCTGTAACCCCCGAAGGCGTTTTCGTTGAACCTGACGCTGTACTAGAGGTTTATAATGGAGCTGAGAAGGTTGACCTACTAGACCGTTCAGCCACTTTAACCAATAACACTTGGAAGATTAAAACCACCTCAATCTCGGAAACAGGCGGAGTAACCGACTTCGGATTACGAACTGTTGTAGTCTCTAGTACTGACGACACAGCGACTTACTCTCTACATAATTTTGTTTCCAATGGTACACTATCCGCGACTATTACATATAGAGGCCCTGACGGAGAAGAAGCAGATTTTGTCGTAGCCACTTCTATCATACAAGGAGCTAGAGGGGAAGACGGACAAGGTAAAGAGTTCATATTTGCTACTAGCACAAGTGATGCTTCTCCACCTACTGCTCCCTCTAATTCATGGGGATTCGACGCCCCCGTAAGTCCTTGGTTTGATGCAGCCCCGGGTCTAACATTAAACGTCCCCGTGCTGTGGCAATCCGAAAGACAGACTTCGGGCGCCCCTGCCACGAATGAGGCTGTAACGGATACTTGGTCCACTCCTACTATCGTGGGACGATACGGTGCCACGGGCCAAAGAGGCTCCGATGGTCGGAACGGAAGTGACGGAAATGACGGAGCCCAAGGCCCGCCCGGCCCAGCCGGAGTATTCGGTGCCTCCTTCACCTTCTGGGATAATACCAACGCAAGTAGAACACAGGATCAAATGTACGCAGCCCTACGTGCCTACGAAGGGCGGAACATAGTCAAAACAGGAGATGTCTATTGGCTGACTAAAACAGGTAGAGTTTTTATTTGGAATAACCCCGATCGTACCTCCAGCTCTCGTGGTAGTGGAACTTTCTCAGAACTGACCGCAAGTACTGCAGGGTTTATTACCCTTGGTGCTTTCATAGCCTCCGAGCCGGATGGTGCGGGACAAGGCAGAGTTACCCTAGACGTAAATGGGCTAGAAATAAGAGACAGTAGTAATGTAACAAGGGTTAAAATAGGTAAGCTATAATACAATGGCACGAGTAGGAACACTAACGGGCGACTTCACCGGAGAAATCTCAAGTGAAACAGCCTCTGCTATCACCGGTGCACGTGTAGGGGACCATATAAGATTTACGGTAACCTTTAACCCTAGTAGCTCAATTTACCCTGGTAACCAGGAAACAGCGACTCTCCGTGTAAGTGAGACCGGTGTTAGAAATGGCCTTGGTACTTCAATTGGGGGAACTTCAAGCTCCCTTACCCTGAATGTAATAAATAACGTACCTACCACTTTCTTCTACACTATCCCGGCCGGGTTCCCCACAACCGATACTGCTACGTTCAGCATAGAAAGAACGGATCAATCCCCAGCAGGTCGTCTGCAACTAATGCAAACGATCACCTTGGGGGCCAGCGCTGTAGTCCAGCCTGATGTAAGTATTACCACTAGTCCTTCAAGAACCCTAACTTTAAGCCGCACGGCAACTTCCTGGGTACTTACCATAAGTAATGGTAGTAATACCACGGATTACCGTCTGTACCAGGGAACCCTCCTGGTAGGTATTAATAGGGGAAATGGTTCAGAGACCATTAATCAGGGACTGCCTACAGAAGGTAATAGAACCACCTATAGGCTCGTGGGTGTTGTACCCGTAAGTAGGGGTGGAGATAATACAGAAGTATTTATTAAAAATATTACTGTTTTCGGCCCTGCAGCGGAGCCAGAACCAGAACCCGAGCCAGAACCGGAACCCGAACCGGAGCCAGAACCAGAGCCTGAACCCGAACCGGAGCCTGAACCTGAACCGGAACCAGAACCAGAGCCGGAACCCGAACCAGATCCAGATGTAAGCATCACCACAGATGCAGAGAACTACAGAATACTTTCTACTGCTACGTCTTTTAATGTGGCCATAGGTGACGGAAATGCAGACACAATATATACTTTGTACGTTGGAGCTGTAGCTGCAGGATCAAGAACAGGCAATGGAACCGTAGCGGTTAGTTCAACCTCCGCCTTAATACCAATGACCGGTATTCCCTACGTGTATGATATTTACGGGAAGATAGGTGAAAGAGGTACAGAGTCTTATGCAAAGTCTATAACTTTAACAAAGACTTCTACATTGGCAGCCGTAGCCCCTAATAAAGATAACTATGGAATTGCTGTGTATGATAACAACAGCACTTTTGTTACATCCTTTACAGGATCAAGTTTCTTACCCAGGGTTGTAGCAAAAGGTTCCACAACTTTAAGTACTACAGCAAGAACCACCGTAACCCTCACCGGGCTTGGTGGCTTGTCAGACAGTAACAGCAGAGTTGTCGTACAGACAAACGAGAACGGTAACGCCTTCAGCACCAGGCCTACAAGATCAGTACCGGCGGTAATGTCCAGATCCGGTGCTAATGGGGTACTCACCTTAGGCTCGGTGGCAAGCGGAACCTCCGTGAATTACACGGTGTTTCAAAACACAGGTCCCTCCGTATCAAATTCTTCTGGAAAGGGATACGGGGTGGAAATAAGGAATGGGGCAGGAGAGGTTATAATTGATGAGTTTTCTAAATCTTTTGCCGTTAAAGAGATAATCAGATTAAACTCTTCACAGGTAACCAAATTCCCCACCCCTTCTGGGTCAGAGGTTGAGTACTTAAGAGTTAGTTTAACGGCCGGGAGATACCCGGTTTCGAACGGACCGCCCCTGGCTTGCATCTCCTATGAAGATGGTGACTCTACCATGGTCCCTCCGACGGTGCTCTCAAACACTCAAGGGTCCGGTGCATCAGAGTCTTTCCAGTATGTAAGTGTTGTTGTCCCCATAGGAACACCTCTCTCTAAATGGAAGATAGCTCTTTTAACCACAGAAACTCCTAGTTACTTTGGAGGTTCTGCCGAGACATATGCATTAAGATTAAGCGACGATAATGGATCGATTACCTGGGACTCTTCCTGGAGACAGGCGGTTGGTAATAACATTATAGCCCCTAACTTTACAACAGGGCCCACCATATCATCGACAAGAGCAGTTTCTTCTGGCAGGGCCGGTGTTACACCGCCCTCTTCAAGCCCAACTGACATAGATGATACTAGGTCCGAAGGTCAAATTAGAACCCTTAGTTCATTAACCCCCATGGACCCCACAAATACATACCTGATGGGCGCGGGGGCTGTTTCGGGTTGGGTTCACTACTTCGGTGGAACCTATACCGAACCAGAGTCAGGGAATTCCGTTTTAACAGGCGGGGGCATCCACGTCCCTTCTTTAACATTGACCAGTAGTACCTCAGCCTTAGCCCATATGTTTAGGCTAGGAGATGGAATAATCAAATCAGGGTCATCAGCTTTTACCTTGGACCCTAATAGCACCCCTCCTGCCGGGAGGTTCATTCTCCTGAGGATAACTTAATACAAAAGTTTTATTGTTTAAATTAATACGCAAATAAGCCCCTGTGGTTTTAAAATTCTAGAGCATGCCCATATCAGGGCGGTAAACCAGTCTCAAATCACTTGCTAAGGAAACTTAAATGCGTATTTCCGGAATCGAAAAATTCATCGGTGGTGCCGACAATGTCGTTGCTCTGTCTATTCTCCAAGGAGAGCAGAGGCGCATGCGTGGGTTCCTAAGAAACCCCGATGGAACCCCTATTTTGATGCAAGGCTTCCACCTTGACGTCGAAACAGAATTTTACCTAGCGAATGTTGTAACCAATCGCAGGTCCTCAATTGTTTCTGACCTACAGCCAGTCCCCACCCCCTTACCGGGGGATGAGGATAAGCTGGGTGAGGTATCGATTGAAGTAGAGGATGCCGCCCATGGTGCCATCGCTCTCACCTTCCCCACCGACCTATACCAACTCCCCATAACACCTGACGAGACCACAGACGTTCCTATGGTCGTCGTTTACGTGCGCTATTCGGATGGATACCCTGGACACCCCCAGACTCTAAGCCGAGTGAACCGCTTCGTTCTCTTCGTGCGCAGAACCCAATTCACCTCACCAGACATGGATATAAACTAAAATGGCAACTTTTGACATTAAATTTGGCGACACAGGCTTTCAAGGACCACAAGGACCACAGGGTCGTTACGACGTATACCTCTACCAGCGTACTGCCGTAGGTGCAGACACACCAAGAGTCCCCGCTGACCTTGTGTGGACTCCCCCAGGCACGCTATCAGGCACCCTTGGCGGGTGGTCGACCGATGTCCCAGAAGATGGTGAAGGCACGCTGTGGGAAATCGTAGGAACATACGACCCGGCCCGACACGTCAACATCTCCGAGTGGTACTCACCGTTCAGTGGTGGCTCTGCGCGTAGCCCAAGAGCGTCTGGCACACCCGGCCCACGGGGTTCAGAAGGACCTCCGGGACCACAGGGTAAATACGTAGTACGTATCTATGTTAGAGCATCCTCTCTTCCGGCTGCTCCTAGAGACGTAATCTGGAACCCAGATGACGGTATTGTTAACACCGGTAACTCTGCTGGGTGGTCGCAGACCGTACCGGCTGGTTCCGATCAGCTGTGGGAGTCTCGGTCTAATTTCAACCCCGACACCGATACCGATCGGGAAGCAGATGATTGGAGCGTGCCCTTTGAGGCAGGCGCCCAAGGTCCCGCAGGTCCGCAAGGGCCGGTAGGTGCCTCTGGCGGACAAGGTGGCGTGTCTGAGAAAGACGAGGCCATTCTAAGGAACATCGAGACCCCCAGGACGGGGACAGAAAGCTTCGACGGCCCTCCCGGATTGCAATTGAGAATTGGTAGAGGTCCTTACGGATTTAACGGGAATAACGTCGGAAACCCAATAACCTCCGACGTTAACGCTACGGAGCGTCTGGATAGGATCACCGTGGAGGCACCGGCCGAAACCGAAACCTCACACCTCTACGTACGAGTAAAACGTGCAGGGGAATATCTACCCGAAAGCCATCAGATCGCTTGGTCCGCACGTGTTGATAATAACGACCAGTTGACCGGGGAAGCTGACTTCAAAGAACTGCCTCTCCTCCTATCAGGAGATGAGGTATCTGTAGAACGCCGTACCGAGTCCTTTGCCTCGTACACTCTGTCCGACAAGTACCGAGTTGCCTCTTCGATCGTCACACGAGAGGCCACATCTGACATCTCCGCTACAACGTTAGAGGGAGCCCTTCAGGAGATACATTCCACCGCCGGAACAGGTAACGGGGAAAAGGGAGACCAAGGGGCGCAGGGCGCCTATGACGTCCGTATTTACTTACGTGCCGCGTCTGAACCTACCATACCCGCAAACCTCACCTGGACACCAGCCAATGGCCTAAGTTCTAACACACCTGGCTGGAGCTTAACTGTCCCGGTCGGTACTGAAGATCTATGGGAGTCTATCAGCACCTTCAACCCCGCTAGTCAGCAACGGATCACCTCTTGGAGCATTGCTTTCCACGCAGGTGCTATGGGTGCCGCGGGTCCTCAGGGCCAATACGAAGTCCGTATCTACTTACGGAACTCAGGCCAACCTACCCTACCTTCCGGACTCACCTGGACACCAGCCCGTGGACTCAGTACGAACACCCCAGGGTGGAGCACAACTATCCCCGTGGGAACTGAAACGCTTTGGCAGTCTGTAAGCACATTTAACCCTGCTACCTCGACCGAGCTGAACACCTGGAGCATAGCCTTCGAGGCTGGCTCACAGGGACCGGCAGGCGCCAAAGGTGACCCTGGTCCCGCCGGCGTCCCTATCAGTGACGCAAACGCTAGAAAGCTAGGCCAAATCACCGAGTCCCGTTCCGAGGGATTCCACTACGAGGACCTCGCAGGGACCCTGGTCGGTCAGGGGCCTATTTTCCGCCCCCCTACTACTTTCCTCACAGCAGTTGGCCCATTAACCTCTGCTGTCCCTAACACGCTCCTGTGGTTCAGGCTTAACAGAGGGGCGGCCCGAACCGCCGACAGGCGTCTCCGTGTTATCGGCGTAGACGGAACTGTCCGGTTTGATGAACCGATCTCGAATGGGCAGCTGAGCAACATTCAATCAGGCGGCCCGGAAACGTTTCTCATCAGCACAGACACGGTAAATCTGCAACAAGGGGACCTTATAAAGATTCAGCAGCGTTTGCCCGGCAACTACCTATATACACTATCCGAGAATTACCGGATACGTGCGACCGATGTCATAGGCACGGTACCTGGCTCTAAAGGCGACAAGGGCGATAAGGGCGATAGAGGCCCAATAGGACAGAGAGGTGGCTTAGGTGCTACAGGCCCTGAAGGCCCTATCCAACTAGACACGGGCATCCCTAGCGCTGGGCTGGGCTACCTCACAGAGGCGCAAGGTGCCAAGCTATTAGAGATCAACTCAGGAGTAAGATCCGAATCGTATGCCAGGGCAGGTAACATACAAGCGACTGTTCTGAGTTCCCCTGAAGCCCGCTTCAGAGGGTTCAACATTCCGCCTGGTAATCGTAGGATCTCGAACGATGGCACGATTACTGCCAACGTTGATGCTACCACAGGACTGAGAAGGCTAGAGGTCGCAGGGACGCTACCCACAGAAGACGCTCTACATAGAAACTACGTTCAGATCCATCGTAATGGCGTGCTTATAGACTCCGCAAGAGTTCAGAGCCAGGACGGTGGCAGTGGCAATCGTCCGTACAAAACTCTCCACTTCACTGGCCTCACGCCTTTGAGGAACGGGGACGTGGTGTCGGTCCAGACGCGGACCGTGACGTTCTCCAAATTCACCCTGTCTGACAAGTACCAGGCCCAGTCCACGTCCATTATACGAGCCGGTACAAGTGACCTATCTGCTGGAACACTAGAGGGCGCTTTACAACAGCTTCATGATAACACCTCTTCCTCCACTCCGGGCCCAGCAGGGGCTAAAGGTGATCAGGGTGAGCAGGGTGCGTATGTCGTACGTATTTACTTGCGTTCCCCGACTCGGCCTGTCCAGCCGGACGGACTCACCTGGTCCAGAAACAGTGGACTAGCTTCTAACTCCACCGGGTGGAGCACGACAGTTCCTGTTGGAACTGGCAAACTCTGGGTATGTACAAGCACGTTTGACCCAGTGACACAAGACGTTATTTCCCATTGGAACATTGCCTTTGAGGCGGGTTCTATGGGCCCCACAGGATCCGTGGGTCCTCGAGGCCGGGACTCTACCGTACCTGGCCCCAAGGGGGACAAGGGCGACACGGGCGCTGCCTCTCAGGTAGCTGGCCCTAAGGGGGATAAAGGTGATATAGGTGCTACGGGTCCAGCGGGTCCTATCATTTCTAGCTCTGGCATCCTTGCCTCTGGTGACGGTTACTTAACAGACGCAGACGGTGGTAAGCTATCCAACATCCAACCAGGCACAAGAACCGAAACATGGTCCAAGCCAGCTGGCCTTGAACTGATTATTGGCGATGGAAACAGAGTCATTGGTTTTTCCGTTGCTTCTAATACCGCAGTTATAAGAGGCAACCCCTTAACTGCCAACCGTGATGGTTCAGTAGCCGCCACTGAGTTCAATCTTATAGGCGCGGTCTTACCGGTACAAGATGCTCAACATAGAAACTACGTTCGTGTAACTCGTTCGGGTGCCGTTATAGCTACGCGGGAAATTACTAGAGTAGATAGAGCTACCCTCACAACCCCCACTATCCACTTTGCTGCCCTACCTATCTTGAGGAACCTAGATCAGGTGACAGTTGAGCAGTTGGCCGTGTCCTACGACAAGTACACCTTGAGCGATAAGTACAAGGCCCCGTCCTCAGCCATTACACGGGAAAGAACGGCTGACCTACCTGCTACAACACTAGAGGGGGCTTTACAAGAACTTTATAATACATCCTCTTCCACCCCGGGACCAACAGGTGCCGTAGGTGCTAAGGGCGATCAGGGTCCTCAGGGTGCGTACGTTGTACGCGTTTACCTGCGTTCCCAAGTTCTACCTGTCGCACCCAACGGGCTCGTCTGGTCCAGCGTTACTGGGCTAGGTTCTGACCCAGCCGGATGGAGCTTAACCGTTCCAGCAGGCTCTGCTCAACTGTGGGTGAGCACAAGCGAATTTGACCCCTCTTTCCAAACCGAGATATCCACTTGGAGTTTGCCTTTCCGAGCAGGCGCTATGGGACCTGCTGGTGCAACCGGCGCCAGGGGCGAGATGGGTGCACCGGGTCCGTATCCTGTAATTATTTACGACCGTGCATCCTCACGTCCCACCCCGCCCAGTAACCTCACGTGGACGCCTGCTGACGGTCTAAGTGCTAACGCTCCTGGGTGGAGCACAAGTGTGCCAGAAGGTACGGCTGCCCTCTGGCAAGCCATGGCCATATTTAATCCTGCCACCCAGACCAGCATCACGGGGTCGCATTGGAGTCGTGCTTATCAAGCAGGCGTCCCCGGCGATCAGGGTGCTAAAGGTGACAAGGGTGATAAAGGTGATAAGGGTGATCAGGGCCGATACGAGGTACGTGTCTACTTGCGGGCAGCGAATAAGCCAACCCTACCTTCCGGACTTACATGGAACCCAAATTTCGGCTTAAGTTCTAACACACCGGGATGGTCCACGACAGTTCCCACCGGCAACGCCCAGCTTTGGTCAGCCACAAGCACTTTTGACGCAGCTAACGACACGGAGATAACCTCTTGGAGCACCGCCTTCCAGGCTGGTGCTATGGGACCAGCAGGTCCCCAGGGAAATGCTGGCGCCCAGGGCGCGCGCATAGTACAGCTGTACTTGCGGAGCAGTTCTACTGTAGTTACTCCTACGGATGTAACATGGACCGCTTCTACTAACGCACTGTCGACGACCGGCAACTCTGCGGGCTGGTCCCTTGCCGTGCCAAGCGGCAACGACCCCCTCTGGGCGGTGAACGCTACTTTTGATCCCTCTACTAACATTACAGTATCAACCTGGGGCACGACCTTCAGGATTACGGGTGTTAAGGGCGACAAAGGCGATAAAGGCGACAAAGGTGATCCAGGTACGCCTGGTTCTACCGGTGCTGCCGGCAGGGACGGCACTGACGGCATGGATGGCATGGATGGTAACGACGGAACTCCTGGCACCCAGGGTGCCCAAGGTTCTTATGAGGTACGCATTTACTTGCGCGCATCTTCTCAGCCTACCCTCCCCTCCAATCTTACCTGGACACCAGGGAGTGGCCTAACTAATAACGGTTCCTGGAGCCTAAGCGTTCCAAACGGTTCGGATGATCTTTGGGAATCCACAAGCACATTCGATCCGGGTTCTTCACAGACCAACATCACTAACTGGAGCGTTGCATTCCAGGCCGGCGCTATGGGTCCCGCAGGGGCCGCTGGTGCTCCAGGTGCGGATGGTAGGGATGGTACCGATGGTACCCCCGGTGCTCCAGGTACCGATGGTACTGACGGCATGGATGGCATGGATGGCGCTAAAGGCGATAAAGGCGACAAAGGTGACCAAGGCTCATACGAGGTCCGCGTCTACTTACGTGCAACCTCTAAGCCTACCCTGCCCAGCGGGCTCACATGGACCCCGGCTAACGATGGCACCCTGAGCACTAACACACCAGGCTGGAGCCTTACAATCCCTGCTGGATCTGACCAACTCTGGCTAGCTACAAGCACGTTTGATCCTGCCAACGACACCAATATAACCACTTGGAGCACGGCTTTCCAAGCAGGAGCCATGGGCCCTGCTGGTGCTAAAGGTGACAAGGGTGATAAAGGTGATAAGGGTGAGCCAGGCACGCCAGGTACCGGCGGAGGTGGCGCAGTAACTGGCGCCGACGCCAGAAAGCTAGCAGGCATCACCGAGACTGAGGACCGCAGTAGTTTCACATACGCCGCCGCCTCAGGAGTTGAGGTGGGTTATAGCTCCAGCGTGGCCACCCAACCGGCTGTCTACAGATCGGGAATCTCCTCACAACCCACGGCAGTTCTCCCTGCTTTCTTCTGGTTCAGGGTTAGTACGGGGATGACTTTAACTGATGACATGCGTTTCCGTATTGGCAGGTCAGACAATGGCATCGTCAGGTTTGACGAGCCCCTGACAAGCGCGGAAAAGATATCTACCAACTTAAACGGTAAGGACATTTACCTAGTCACCAGGACTAACAGACAGCTTGACGTCGGTGACACTGTGCGAGCACAGGAACGTGTTTATGGCTACGACTACGACCTCTCGGACGATTACAGCATATCTGCCAGCGGCGTGTCGGGCATCGTCACGTCTAGTGTGTCGAGGTCAAGTGATGCCTATATCCATCTGCCAGGTTCGCAGGTGGCTATCGGAGCTCAGAACACACCTGGCACCTTCGCCGAAAAACTTGGGCCACTGACCCAGGATCAGTTTGATTTCGCATTCTTCGAAGTTATTTCCGGGACTACCTTGACTGCAAATATGCGGTTACGCCGGGTTAATGATGGGAATGTTGTGGAGAGCACCGACCTAGACTCCAATACTTTCACGAGGGGTACCCGTAGCTCGTCCGGGAAGGACAGGTACGAATTCAACCTTCGTACCGCATTCAAGCGAGGGGATACTCTCGAAATCGAACACTTTGCTACTGTCCTTACCTACTCTGACAGGTACACCCTGTCAGATTCCTTCCGGGTACCGGCTAGTCTCCTCACAAACGTACCTACAGACCTTAAGGGTGACAAGGGTGCTAAAGGTGACAAGGGTGATACGGGTGACGGCGCGCAACGGACAGTTTTCATCTACCTAAGAGGCGCAGCCAGACCTGCTGCTCTCCCACCGTCTATTTTATGGACGAGAGCAGCTGGACTGACGAACAACTTTGGGTGGAGCGAAACGTTCCCCGGTACAGGCGAGGTCGAGAACCAACTACAGAAAGTTTGGGAAGCTCGAGCAACCATCGGTCCAAATCAGACCAGCATTCAGAGAAGCGCCTGGAGCCCCATATTCCAGTCCGGTTCCCAGGGAGCCAGGGGCTTCACGGGGCTTACCGGCCCCGCAGGTCCCGCAGGTCCACGAGGTCGGGACTCTAGCGTACGCGGTCCTAAAGGGGACCAGGGTGACCAAGGTAGCTATGTTGTTAACCTATACTTACGCAGTATGGCTACACCTACATCCCCGGGCGATGTATCCTGGACGCCTGACGGTACCATAGAGGGTGACAACCTTCAGCGGTGGGGTTTAGACCTACCTAGCGGAACAGATACGCTCTGGACGGTTAGGAACAACTTCAACCCTGCGCTGTCGAGTAATATCACAAATTGGAGCGTTCCCTTCAAACCAGGCGGCACGGGCCCAGCGGGCCTACCCGGAGCTGATGGAGCTGACGGTACTGACGGCACGGATGGTGCTAAAGGCGACACGGGTCGTCACGGACAAGATGCGCCTTACGAAGTCTTCATCTATATTGCTGGCGCAACAAAACCGCCCGGCCTACCTCCCCGTATTATGTGGACACCAAGTGGCGGCCTGACCAATAACTTTGCCTGGACGACAACATTCCCAGCAAATCCCGGTTCAAATGACATTTTTGTGTCCAGGGCCGTCTTTGACCCCAATAACGACACAAGTCTCGGCCATTCCGACTTTAGTCAGATATACCAGATAAGCGAAACCCAAGGACCACCTGGACCAACAGGACCTAGGGGCTTAACCGGCCCTGCTGGTGCCGCAGGCGCCGCAGGCGCGGCATCTACCGTGCCAGGTCCCAAGGGTAATCCCGGACTTCAGGGTCCATACCCAGTTAACATCTATAGACGAGCATCGTCTAAACCTGTCACACCTACCGATGTAACCTGGACACCTCCTAACACCTTATCTAGCGTAGGTAACTCATCAGGATGGTCACTCACCGTACCTGCCGGTACGGATACGCTGTGGACGGTTAGGTCTACGTTCAACCCGTCTGGAGGCGCCACCAATATAACATCCTGGAGTGCTGTCTTCGAGGCAGGGGCTACAGGTCCCGCTGGTCGGAAAGGTGATAAAGGCGATAAAGGTGATACGGGTAATACGGGTGCCACAGGAGCCACCGGAGTAAATACTCTGAGTGGGACAAACACCCGTAAGCTTGGCGGCATTTCCGAGGCGGTAGAGTATCTTCCTATCGCCGGTATACAAGTAGCAATTGGTCTTGAAAGCCACCCGCGGACAGCCTTCCTCGATTTGCCACTAAACCCAGCCGACAGAGGACTAACGGCCACTGCGCGAGACCATTACTGGTTCGAGCTGCCAACGGGGTCCACCCGTACCGCAGACATGGTCCTCAGACAGGTGTCTGCGGAAGGTTTAGAGCGTTTCAATCTATCCCTAACGTCTTCCTCGGTTGTGTTGGTCAACACCAACCTGAACGGGAAGGACCGGTACCGTATCGACGGTATCGACAACGAGCCTACGCCTTTCGCCGGGGATATCATTAGCTTGGTGGCTCCTCACGCTAGCGACAAGTATCAGTATACCCTGTCCACTAACTATAGGGTCCCGGCCAGTACGGTTGTCGGTGTCGTGCAAGGTCCCAAGGGGGACAAAGGCGACAAGGGTGACAAAGGTGACCCAGGCACGCCAGGTGCCGCGGGTGCCCCAGGTACCCCAGGTACCCCAGGTACCCCAGGCACTGGAGCTTTTGTTCCTACTCAGGGTTCAGGTCTTGTGTCCGAAGCGGACGTGGCCAAGCTGAGTAACATCGCGACGGGAACAAGAACCACGACATGGACCAAGCCAACTAACGTACAGTTATCGGTTGTTGGCGATCCCAACAGCACCCAGGGTTTCAATTTCCCACCTGGCCAACGCAGAAGCGGCAACCCACTAACGGCTGTACGTCGGGCCACTGCTACTGTGTCTGAACTACAGGTCTCAGGGACGCTGCCTTCGGTGGATGCCATCCACCACACGTACGTTCGCTTGAGACGCGCCGGTACGCTTATGGCTACCGAGCTGATCAGGAGTGTAAGCGGCGCCGGTAGTACCTACCCAACTATCCACTTTAACGCTCTTCCCCTTCTGGATACAGGGGACGAACTGACGATAGAACGCCTGACGGTGGACTTCGACACCCTTACCCTGTCCGATAAGTATCGAGTGAAGGCAGCTAGTGTCGAAGGATTGGTAGCTGGGGCTCAGGGTAGGTACTCTGTTGATATCTACCAGCGAGCACCTTCTCAGCCTACGCTCCCCTCAAACATTAGCTGGACGCCTACCGGTGGCCTAGCTAATGCAGGGGGTTGGAGCACAACTGTTCCGGCAGGTGGTCATCACCTTTGGGAAGCTAGGGGTACTTTTGACCCTGCTACCTCACAGACTAGCATCACCACTTGGAGCACTCCGTTCCAGGCAGGGACTACCGGCCCCGCAGGACCAACAGGTCCAGCAGGTCCTCGAGGATCTAAGGGTGATACGGGGACGTCTAGTACGACTGGATCAGGTATTCTTACCGATATAGACGCTGCTAAGCTGGATAACATAACCGCGAGCGGAAGGACTGAAACCTTCTCCACGATAACCAACGTTAATCTGTCCGCTCCAGCACAGGCATCCCAGGGCTTTAACTTCGCTGCCTCTGGCAACCCGATTACCGCCACTGTTAATGCTACGGTAGCCTTGACTAACTTCGGAATCTCGGGCACGCTACAAGACATACATCACACTTACATAAGAGTGACACGTGGCGGAACTGTGGTATCTACCCAGCCAGTTATAAGCGTGCAGGGGTCGGTTATTCACTTCGCTGCCCTGCCGATGCTTCAGCTCGGGGATCAGCTGTCGTTAGCTCGTAGAACTTTGACGTTCGACAGATACACTTTCGGCCCTAAATACCGGATACCGGCTGGGCCACAGGGAAGGTATACTGTTCAGGCCTTCAGGAGATCAACTTCTACTCCGCCTACGCCTACCAACCTTCGTTGGAGAGTCGTCCAGGGTCTAACTGGTAACCCCGATTGGACCCTAACGGTTCCTACCGGAAATCAGAATCTCTGGGAAATCACAGCAACGTTTGATCCGGCTACCCAGACCGATATCACCGTTTGGAGCACTCCGTTCCAGGCCGGTGCACAAGGCCCAGCAGGGCCTCAAGGTGCGGCAGGTGCCGATGGTACCGACGGTAACGATGGTTCCCCAGGTGCCGACGGTGCCAAGGGTGACAAGGGCGACCAAGGTGCTCAAGGAAGGTATCGTGTTAATATCTACGTGCGTGCACCCGCTAAGCCCGGGATACCTAACAGTCTCACCTGGCGCCCATCCGGGGGCCTGGCCTTTAACTCCGTCGGTTGGACCGAGGATGTTCCATCGGGGACTGACCCGCTTTGGCAGGCTGTAGGGAGATTTGACCCTGCTAGCACTACCGATCTCAATATACAGAGTTGGAGCTCTGTATTCCCGGCTAGGGGTGAGAAGGGTGAGAAGGGTGACAAAGGTGACAAGGGCGATACAGGTGCTACAGGCCCTCAAGGGGCTCCACTTGCTCCAAATAACATCCCTACTACCGGATTAGGTATCCTAACAGAGGCACAGGGATCCAAGTTGGCTAACATCCAAACAGGAGTAAGATCCGAAACATGGGTCAAGCCAGCTGGCCTTAGCCTAGGTATTGGTGATGGAAACATAGTCACGGGCTTTAACGTTCCTGCTGGTCAAAAGAGGACCGGTAACCCCATAACTGCCGACCGTACCGCTACCGTTGCCCTGTCTCAATTCGAGATTACAGGTGAGTTCCCTCAAAATGATTCCCTACATCACATGTATATTCGTGTTATGCGTGGGGGCTCCGAGGTAGCACGTAGTCGTAGGCAGATTACTAATATAACTAACGCCGGTCAACCCGTCCAAATAGTCCACTTCGCTGCCCTGCCTTACCTCCAAATAGGAGACAAGGTGTCTATCGAGCGTCTAACCGTGAGCTTCGATACCTTAACATTAGGCAGTAAGTACAGGGTACCTGCAAGCAGCATCGTAGGCGGGGCCGTCGGGCCCAAGGGTAACCCAGGAGATGCAGGCGCAACTGGTCTGACAATAACAGACGGACTTGGCTTTACTGGAGACAGTGTTGCCAAGTTGCGGAACATCACCCCGTCAGGTAGGACCATAGCGTACGCAGACATAACTGGGGCTAGCATGCAGGTAACTGCTAACGCATCCCTAGGGTTTGCCACAGCAGTGACAGGAAACCCGGTATTCGTAGATAGCAACGCCACCGTACAGATCACTAGCCTTAGGATTAGGGGTGCATATCGTGACCTGTCTTCCCAAGCGTACGTACGAGTGCAGAGGGGTGGTTCCTTCTTACCGAACCCGAGCCGTATCACAGGAATCGTTCCCGATGGGACGAATAACTACGTAGCTCACTTCGATGCTATCCCCGTCCTGCGAACAGGAGACCGGGTGCACATAGCTAAGGGTACAACTAGCTTCAGCACCTACACCCTCTCCGATAAGTTCCGGATACCTTCTAGTATCCTTCCAGGGGGCGGTCGCACCAACAGGACTGCGGGTGGCGACGAGTTCATGCTGAGTATCCGAAAGGATAACCTTCTGGACGACATCGACACGACGTACACCAACCTGCCGGGTATGACAATTGCTCGTGCCAACTCGGATAGCACCCCGGGCGTAATTGGTTCATTCAGTTCTTCACTGTCTGGGTCAATCAACTCCCTGGTATTCTTCGAAGTAACGACAGGTTCGTCTATCGCCAGGGCCGTCCTTAATACGACGACCCCGGGTGGTGTTGCCGCTCACTTTGATGTTTCTGACTCTACGAAACAGGCAACGGCGTCCGCTGGTAAGGACAGATACCTCACGCGACGAATTATTTCTAGCGGTACGAGTTCGTCCACCTCGGTAGTACAGGTCGCCACGAAGCAGACCCTGGGTAGTGAATTCACTATTCCTTCCTCTCAGGTTAGCTTTGCACCTGCTGGCGGGATTTCCGCGAGCGACGTGAACCGTGCTCTCTTGGAACTCAAGACAGACATTGATGCTGTAGTCGCGGGCGGTCACCCCAACGCGTTGACCTCTTCTCAGCGCCGCAAGCTTGGTGACATTACAGAGACCACCACGGTCACTTACAGCCCGATGGTCGATGTTAGGTTCTCCTTCTTCCCAGGGGGTCCCTCGAGTTCATCTCCAGCAGCATCGTTCACGAACGGTACCTCATCGACGATTACACCGTCATCCCTACGGATTTCGGGGGTCCCCACGAATACGAACAGGGACCTTCTTACGTACCGAATCAGGAGCTCCTCAGGAACCCTAATTCGTATGATCCCCGTAGGAGAAACAGTCACGTCTGTAAGGAACGGGGTTACCACTTACGAAGATAGGGCACCGGGGATTATCCTGGCCCCGGGGCAGATGTTAGATGTGGAGATTGCGGTTGTTACACCGCAAACCTTCACCCTATCTAGCAAGTACCGGGTACCTGCAAGCAGCGTCGTCGGTCTGCCCCCGAGTGGCGGTACGTCACTGACGGGGGAACAGACACGTAAGCTCGGTGGCATCACAGAGAATACCTCTGTTACATACTCCGACCTTTCAGGCGGGCAGCTGGCATTCAGACAGGGTGCGTCTGTCCCGACCTTCACAAACACGATCGTAGCTGCACAGAACCAATCCGGTCAAATCTACATAGAGGTCCCGGCGGGCGCGTCCCTTACTGGCCTAACGCTAAGGGAGTACAGTTCGACAGGAGATTTCATTAGTAGCTTCGGGCTGGCAGGGTTGACCAACAAGCAAACCTCCTTTAGTAACGGCAAGGACCGGTACCTAACGGCCACTTACATTCCCGCTGCGGCTGGAAATGAGATACGCCTACAACAGGGCACTACTAACTACGACAGTTACACACTGTCTAGCAAGTACAGGCTACCTGTAGCGGGTATCGTTGGAAGCGTTCCTGCATCTACGGTGTCGAATGTAGCCAAGGGGCAGTTAGCTGCCACTACGGTTCAGGGGGCTCTCAATGAGCTTCAGGACGATATCGACGGCATTAAGAGCGAAAGTGTCACTCTTCCTAGTGGAACCAAGGAATTATTGGACCACACTGAGTTAAGTGGCACTCTCACAGGCATAGCTAATGCAACGGAATTCTATTACCGTACCATGAGCGGCTTGCCGCAGACGGATATTGCTAACTGGACGCGTGTCACAAACGGACAGTTCCCGCAGCCTTCTCTTTCAAGCCCTACCTCTTATGTTGTTCTGGTTAAAGACAAGTACCCGAGCTCGATTACTTGGGACCCTGATAGCACGCAACCAGCAGCCGGTTCAGGAGACCCCAGTACGGCTACTCTGACACGTGCCGGGTTCACTAAGGTAATCGGGTCACGAGTTCCTAATGGGTTCACGGGATGGCAATTCAGAATGCCTGCTTGGAACACAGCTAGTGCGCTCAGAACAGGTGCAAGGTTGCAGGTCGGAAATCTTCTTGGTTCTAACGTCAATCGAATTGACCTAGACTCCACCATCAAGATCACGGATGACAACCTGGACATCACCCGTTCAGCCACGGGCCTATCACAGGTACAGCAGGAGAAGCTTCAGGGACTTCAGTTGAAGACGTTCACTTCTGAGATGACTACAGAAGGGAAGCCGTCCGGTGACTACGACGTCCTGATGGCCACTGCTTGGCCTGACCCAGACGTCACGTACGCCAGGGGAGTGGCCTTCGCGGCACAGCAGGCACGCTACACGGGTCTTGTCCCGAACGGCCGTTCAACAGGATACCACGACTTCTTCAACCTGATCTCGAACAGCGGGGTTACGTTAGGGAAGCCTACTCCTGAAATATCGTCGGCAACGTCTCTGTCTTACCTGACGGCGTCTGATGGCCCGGCATCTTGTGCTGGTATCTTCCGAGGTACCATCCAAGCAACGGACCGGACTGCTGACTCCCGGATGCGTATTGACGACGACGAGGGCCTGTTCGCGGCTATGACGCTGCATACCCCGTCTGATCTGCCTGTTGGCACTTACCCGATTATGAACATCGGTAACACCAACACCACAGGCGCAAAAACCCTCGTCCTACGGAACGACGGACCTGGGTACCAATCGTCTGGTCTGAGCTTGCGGGCACGCGAGCAAACCGGCAGTCCTACCAGCACCACAGCTATACAGGATGTTATCGAGCCACTGTACGATGCCGTGACCGGAAACGATGTAACCTTGTTCCATCCACCGGCCAATACAAACCCAATAACAGTCCCACATGACTGGGTGGTCCCTGCCAGCTATTCGATAGGTAGCTCTACGCCTGTTACATACCGGCTTTCTATCCGTGTATGGAACAACGGTAATGACCTCGGTGAGCACGACTTCACGTCGTCCCTGCCAAGTGCTATGCAGAGTATGGCGAACTTCACCACTGCTGTGCCTAACACCAACTTTACTATCCCATTTGGGAGAGTTGGGTTCACGGGCCTCGGTGATGAAACGATGCGGTTCTCTTACACGCCTGTTGACGCGGGCAATGATAACAGACGCACCATTGAGCTGGCACTTGTTGGTCTTAGCAACCCGGCGTTTACGTACGCTGTTCGTCTTAGCGCCGTTGTGAAACGGTCTGTCTCAACCCCCACTGGGCCGGTGCGAGACATCGTTCTCAGCACCATCCCGGCGGGCGATACGCACGAGGTCGGATTCTACGTCCGGTCACGTGATCGTGGTGCCAGTAATCCGCGTACCATGATCTACCACGTGTCAGTTGACGGTGTGGACGGAACAAACGGAGACGACGGTGGTTCAGGTGCTCCGCCGACGGGGTCAGTCCCTGTCACGTTCGGGCCCGGAACCTCGCCGGCTAACAGCATTGCCGTTAACAGGTTCTTGATCATTAAGCCGAAGCAGATACTTACTCCGGCCCAAATGAACGACCTAACGACCCCGACTCTACGGAACCGGGTGGACGTGGGCGGACTAGTGCGCCACGGGGGCGGAACCTTCCACGAGGTGTTCTCTCCGTCGTACAGGTCTGTGCTGCTGTATAATTCAAAAACACAGGAGCTAAGGCACGGTGCTGCTACAAACAACACGGCAACCAGTGCCGCTGCAACGGTAAACTTTGCCAGTCCCCCTACCCCAATGTCTGTAAATTGGACGGGTTCTGACCTACCCCCTGAATTTGACCTCAATACGGTTGGTGATGAAATAACAGCGAACACAAACTTCACGGGACACCTGTCCCTCGATGTGGGTGTCACGTTTAAAGACTCCGATATGCGAGAGGCTAACACTAACCCTAAGGCGTACCTGTTGCTTAAAGGTACAATCCAGGAGAAGGTTGGAGACGCGGACTGGAAGGATGTACCTGGGCCGGAGCTATATCACGATATACGCACGCAGCTGATACAGGGTGCATCGGAACGCCCCGAGACATCAACGCAGTCCCCCAATGCGCTTATACGACGTACTTTCAGTACAACGGTTAAGTTCACGAATGGCTCTAAGTACCGAGTCAGGGCCACCGGTTACCGGCTACATGCCAACACTAACGGCGGCTTCAGCGCTTCAAGGAACTGGTCTGGTAACGTTACCACCATTACCCTTGATAAAGGTAAAACGTTCATGTCTCTGAATATCATGCCTAACATCTAAAACCCCTGGGGAAGGGGTAACGCCTCTTCCCCACAACACCAAACACCTGGATAAACTTATGGATAACACAACTTTTGAAATAATCCTGCGGCCAGAGGAGGATTTCTCGATTGAGTACTCGAAGCCTCTTCTCGTGGGTCCGGACGGATCAGCGGCCTTGATCACCTACGGGGCTGATAACCTCTCTGGTGCGCGAGTGCGGGTTGAGGCCCACCTATCAACTCCAGCCGGGTCGGCACTGCCCCCCGGGGATGACGGCAAGTGGGGAACTGTCTGGGAGTACACCTACGAAAACGGAAACCTACCCAAGTTCTCTACCAATGAATTGGTGCCAAGTAGCTGGGTTCGGGCGTCAGTTAGGTATCTCGCTAAAGATCTAGAGGAGGCAGTTAACTTGAAGATGGCCTTGAGGACTAACCCACACCACTGGGCCTCCCTAGGAGACCACGAGGGTTCGTTCTTTACCGCGGTCGTTAAAGACCCAGCGCAGTCATTTCTGACAGACGCCATTGCTGTAGGTCAAGACGGAAAGGCTGCCCTTACCACAACCGATTTCCATCATATAAATAGCTTCTCCCTCGTGTTCCAGAAGAACTTGTCGTTCCACCCCGGTGGGGAGCCCGGAGACCCTAATGAACCAGGCTGGGCACCTATCCCAGGCATGGATGAGCAGGAGGTAACGAAGGAAAGACCCGCATTCTTTATGGCCAAGGACCTAATACCTGGGACACGGGTACGTGCGGCTCTATATAACATACAGTACGCGTCTAATGCCGGAGAAGTGCGTGTTAGTCTTCGTACACACTTAGGAGCAAGATAGAAAGATAGAAGTTGGTAATTAAAGATTAATATATATATAAATTAAATCGAGGATGATATTAGAATGAGTCAAATAGCGATAGAAACTTTCTATGCAGTATTAATGGGAGCTTTCTTCTGGGGTGTCTGGGTTACTAACGGGCTATTCAAGATGAGAGAGCTAGTAACTAAAATTGAACTCCTTGAGACCAAGGCTCAATTAGTACAGGAGATTCGTGGCCTGCAGGAAACAAAATCCCCTGTGACCACAAGTTCTTCGGTTATCACGATTGATAACTAAAGTTTAATATTTTTTAAGGTAAGGAGTCAATAAAATGGGAGACGGTATACTAGAAATGGAAGTAGTACACCTAGCTCTTGCGGGTTACGCCGCATGGAGCGTATGGGTCACAAGGGGGCTATTTAAAATCAGCGAACTGGTGACCAAGGTAGAACTCCTCGAGGCTAAGGCGGAGTTAATAGAAGAAATAAGGAAGGTCTCAGCGGGATGAAACGTCCCCTAAGATTCCTTACAAGTATTGTAGTTTAGATCTAGACTACCCTGGACAAGCTCCTTGATGTCACGACAGGTCTTACGGAAGTCTCGCCCGTGCCTGACATTACCAAAAGTGGAATGACCCCTGGCCGCGGTAGTAACATGCGCCAGCTCGTGAAGAAGAATACTTCTTTTGTCCTTTAAACTAAGGCCATTCCAATTGTCGGTAAAGATGACAATAGTGTGTGGGTCGGTTGGTTCTTGATCTTTAAAGATAACGTAGGACGCCATCGAACCTTTCTGATCATTCTCCCAGTATCTAATCTCAAGATCAAGATCCGGGGTACCGATCAAGGTTAAAAGTACCGTTACTATTTCTATAATTTCGCTTTTCATAAAAAAACCCTCTAAGTGAATAACTACATTCTAGAGGGTTTTTTTGTGCCTGTCAAATAATTAATCAATAATACCTGCGGACCTTAACTCTTGGCCTGTGGCCCAGTACATGTCTGTCTTTGTTGAGTTCCTATGGGCACGAAGCCTTAGATTAATGAATGGCAGGTGGTATTCAGGTTCAATAAAGGAAAGGGCTACTGTAAGCTCCGACAAAGTCTCCTCTTGGCCAAACCTAATCACCTCATCTCTATCAGAATCCGAATAAGCAAAGCCTATTACATAAGAGGAGTGTAGGCCAACACTACCCCCTTCTTTTAGTTCACGGGAGCTGCCTGAAAGCAGAAGGAGAGAACAAGCCGATAAGCAAAAATCTCCGGGCCCTACAAAGGTGTTTATTTCATATGCATGTATGTAGAAAGCTAGCCTCTCTGCATGTATAATGGAACCTCCCTGGGAGGACAAGCGGAGGGTCTGAATTTTACCTCCTCGAATTTCAGTTATAAGACTAGAAACTGTAAGGGCGTTGATTGGATCAGAAAAATAATAAAGATTATCTTCTTTTAGGGCACTAGCTAAAAACATAACCGACACCATGGCCCCAAATGACACTGCCCATAAGAATGTTACCGTTTCCCTCATGAAACCCCCTTAGAATCTATTGAAAACACGTCTTATGAAGTAAGACCTTGTTAAGCTAGCTATGAAAAAGATCCCGGTAATATTGAGATTGTCCATCCAAGTCATCTCCAGTCCCCAGACGGGTATAATCAAGAACACCCAGGTCATGAGAGAAATTAAGATACCTGCAACCTGGTTACATAAGCTCTCAATCAGGGACAGTCGCTTAGTCTGTTTTAAAGATTTGCTCTTTTCCATGACCTTCCTCCTTAAGGACGGTTTCTAGTTCCGCTAGAGCCCTCCAGGCGATTTTAGTCAATTGAAGTTGTCCATCGGTATCTTTCTCAATACCCGCAGAATGCTCCGCAAGGTGCCGCATTAGACAATCCAAGTGATCCTCACTTACTCCTTTAACCCAATGTAAAGGTTTCCCCGGGGCATGTTGCTCCCCACCTATAACAGAAAGATGAGCTACCTTTAGGAGTGCTCTGGGGAAATACTTAAGAACGCCCGAATACAGGGGATGTCTTTTTCTTAGGGCCGGGTCTTTCGGAAGAATAACGTCAGCCCCTTGCTCAATTTCCCCTTTAAGCGATGTAATTTCAGCTCGTATCATGATCTATGTAACTCCTACTAATTGAGACTTTCTTGTCTCGGTGCTAATTAAATTTTGTTTACCACGGATTGATTGGTTTCCGCAGGATGTGCACTTGTAACGAGCATACTTGCCCGCGTTACTTCTATAGTACCCATTGGATACCACATCGGAGGATTGGCAGATACTGCAAACCGGGCTATCGGAGAATGCGCCAAGGTTTGGATGAGATTTCCAGTAGGGCTTAATTCTTTCGTAAACCTCGACTAAGACATCTACATCGGTCATACAATAGTGAAGCATTCTTTCTTGAGCCCGTTTTTGAACGGCCCCTTTTGCCTCTAGTATGTCCCTCCAGGTCTGAAAGCCCCCCGGGTCTTCTTTGGCCGTTAGTCCCAGGAAGTGTGCAAGGTCGCCCAATCTATTACTGGGCATCTTGAAAGAAGACCTGGCAATCTTTAGGGTATCTATTACACGAGGCATACGTGGAGGTGCGAGGTTACTTTTAATCAGGCTTCGTGTGAGCCAGCCCGTATCAAACTTAGCATTATGGGCAACCACAAAATCAGCCTCTTCTATAATCTCGGCAAGGGTTTGGGCCACCTCAAGGTCATTGCGCATGTCACTGCCGTAATTCCAAACAGAATCGTGGTACATGTTGTCAGAATCGTCTACCCATCTGGCGCACCAACAAAGAAGGCTTCCCTCTTGTATGATCATAGCCTGGGGGATCCTTTGGTCGAAACGGCCCCAGTGGTACCCTATAGAAGGCGCTGTCTCTACATCAAATGCCAATATTTTAGCTTTCATTTGGACTCCTAAGTTCGTTTTCTGGAGAAAGATCTATGGGAGGTTCCCACATTATAGGTCTTTTATCAACATCAACTTCTCGTACTAACCACAGAAGTTTCATCGTTTCCTCAAAAGGCTCTTGCCATTCTTTACCGAATACCTCTTTGTATACCTCAGATACTCTATTATACATATCTATAATATCCTCAGATCCTTCTAAGATATCTTCGGCCTTCTTTGGGCCTATCCCCATTATGCCGGGAATATTGTCAACCCTATCTCCTGTCAAGCACTGGGTATATAAATTATACATACCCCCATACTCGTCAACCTCAGATAGTTCATCCTTGCGCCAGTTATAGTGTAAACCGGGGACTTGCAGTAAATCTTTATCTATGGAGCAGATAACAGTATTTCCCTCTTCGGCCGCAGTTTGTTCAATAGCAAGGGCATCGTCTGCCTCCATTCCCTGTATTACCTCCGCCTCATACCTATTTATAAGATAGAGTCGAACGTTTTCAAGATGAAAGGGTTTTTCTTTATCCTTTCTATTACCCTTATACTCCTGCCTAACGGCAATATCATTTCTGAAGTTACCTTTACCGGTGATGAAAAGACGATGGCTCTGGGATTCAGATCTATCTAGTACGGCCTCCATTAAGTTATCTATATAGGTGCTTACCGATTCCCAGGGACCAATATCCTGGTCCTTTCTCTGGAAAGCATAAGAAGCCTGATACATGATAACATCAGCATCTATCAAAGCAGTTCTCATAGCATGTATTCCTCTTTTAATTGATTCTCCAATACTTTGGTTAGTGCGGGGGCAGCAAGCCTGGTCCCCTTAGATGCACGTATCCATCTGCGACAAACTATAGCCTCGTTCCAACAATCCTTTTTATGGATAGCATCGGTGAATATTTGAATAGCAGCTTCACAATAAACGACGGCCGCTAAATCTGAGGCTGTTAGTAAAATGTGAAACATATAATTTTCCTCCGGATTACCTTTCATGTAAGCATTAAATTTCTTGGAACTACCCGTGTATTTAGGCCAGTTTTTGGCGGAAGTCAGCTTAGATCCTAGGTAGAATTTGCCCGTCTCCTGTGACCTTATTCTATACACAAAACCCCTTACTTCCCCCGTTTCTCCCCTCTCCATGAGTGAGAAGTCCCAGTGTGACTCTGTATTTATTAATGAGTCAAATGTTATCGGTTTAGCCATCTTATGCTCCTAAAACAGAGAGGCCCTCCCGAAGGAGGGCACCGTTAGCTAAACCTCCCAATCAGATTTTTCGGCAGAAACATTCTCCTTTGAGGGTTCATTGGTGATACGAGCTTCAATTCGCTCCCTTACAAATGCGGGTAGTTCCTGGAAAACCGAATCGTCAAACGAATCCAGGTCAAAGATAACCGCCTCACCTTTGAGCTCTTCAACCTCTACACCTTTAACAGGTGCGGTCACATCCGCAACATTGGCAAAGACACGTCCTTCATGCTTACCACGACCTGGGTTATGAACAATGGTTACCACCACCGGCCGACCTGCAAGTTTGGAGAAATCGTTTCCAATTTCATTGTCCGGGTCTATTCTAGTCAGCCTTGTGGCGGCCTTGGAACGTTCTACCGAACGTGGCAGGGCACTAAAGCTCTCAGAGAGGACGCGAGGTTCTCCCGTGGGCCCTTCCTCGGGGTCTATATACTCTTCGGTTGGGAAGGTATATGAAACGTGAATCATCTGGACAGGAGGCTTCTCAACACCTAAGTATGGAGGGCGCTGCTGGATTCCGAGATCAACAACAGAACTGATTCGGGCCATATAGGTCCCGGCTGACATTGGCTCAGAGAATTTTCTTTTGGTTGAACCTTCAGTGGCAATTAAACTCATAATAAATGTTTCCTATTAAGGCGCATATATGAGCGCCATTTGATTTGTGATCGATAGTATAGTTGCTTATTAATTAGTTGTCAAGCATTTAATGTACTTCATACCAAGTTGGACCTATCCTGGCTTCTCCTTGTTGCGGGCAATCTAATTCTAGGTATGCCCCAGCCCAGGAAAAGGCACGACAACCAACCCGGCAGAACTCTTCGGCTATCTCCTCCCTAACTTCACTGTTAATCTCATCATGGACATGGGCAAGGAAAGCGTAATCCTCCCCGAATATCCATCCCTTATCCGTACAAAATTTATACATAAACAAAGATGCCAGTTGCATCAAAATCGCCTCATCCGATTGAAGGGCATAGTTCAGAACTTGATGTTCATTTTCAATCATTATGGGGCGACCGTCAAGGCCTTTTATTGATCCATTTTTATATGCAGGCTTGCCATATTTCCCCAGGGATTCGGTGGCACCGGCCTTCCACTCGGATGTCAGTTTATCAAGGGTAGTCTTGAAACCAGGGGCAACACCAAGTAGAGCTTCCCGGATCTTTTTACCCATATCGGCGCTACGATTAACCATGGAACCTAATTTCTTGTTGCTGGCTCCAAACAGGAATGCATAATTAAGGGCCTTGGTTTCATGATAGGTAACTTCAAGGCCCGTATCCTTCCTTATGGCTTGCTGATTAACCTGGTGGATGGAGGTTCCCTTTTCCTTATCACCGTTTACCAGTATTTCGGTAAAGGCGGGGTCCCCCACCCTGGAGGCCAACATACGGTTTTGGCAGGCAGAGGCATCAATACCAATAATTGCATAACCCTGCCTGGCTATAAAACATCTACGCATGGTCTTTCCAAAGAAAGAATCCGCACCCGGAACATTAACAATGTTCTTATGTTTTAGACGCCCGGTGGTGGCTATACCACTAATGGCCTGATGAAGTTTACCGGTAGGTCCTAGTCTTTTAAACCAACCCTCTATTTGAGAACGTCTGTGTCTGCAAGTAATGTATTTACTAATTAGCAAAGCCCGGCGGTTTTTAAGGCCGTCCAAGGGGTCATCTGCATTTAATTTTGGAGATGTAACTTCCCCATAACAATTAAGATTCCATTGTCTTGGTATCCAACCGGATTCCAGTAAGTACTCAACAACTTCATTACGTTTCCCCAGGTCCCTATCACGATAATGCATCGGAGAAAAAGGCCCCATTAGAGGTCTTTTGGATGGGTCATATCCATTGGCAACCAACCAGTTAAAAGTAACTTGTTTGTAGTCACCCGAACCTTTAAAGGGCTCACGATGCCATTCTAATGGCTTGGCAACAACCTTTACTTTGGGAAGACCGGGTACAACTATTCTGTCAATCCGGTCCATCCAATGTGTCAGCATAGAAATGGAACGGTTCATCAAATCTTGATCCATCAGCCAACCATGTCGTTCCTGTTTGGACATTAGATCAAAGAAAGCCATGGTGGTTTTAATGGAAGTGTTCCAATGTTTGTTGGCCTTTTCGGTCAGATGGTCATAAAGATGATGGTTAATCCTTACATCTTCTTCACACCTATGGAGCATTTCCTTGGAGTAATATGACCACTCTTCATGCTTGGGTTTGAGGATTCCAAATCTATATCCCCACGATTCTAGACCATGTTGTCTAAGGCGTGGCTCCAATAGCCAAGATAAAACCAATGTATCAAGTATTTCACCTAAGTATTTATAATCCAATACCTTTTCTAATAGAGGAATGTCATAACCAATGATGTTATGTCCCACCAAAAGGTCCACGGTTGAGAGATAATCTTTAATCTCCGAAATATTATCCGGCGTAAAACGGGAAACTTCCCGGGTGTTTACATCAATGCCGACCGCACACCAAATATCCGTAGCTTGGTGAAGTAGACCATTGGCTTCTATATCAAGAACTACAGTTTTCATCTTAATCTTCCCATGTCTCTGTGAACTGTGAGGTTACAGGACTCCAGCTCAGTTTAATCCTGGAGGTTTGTCCGAATTCCCTATCTTCGAGGATAACGAGATCACGTTTATTCTTCTCCTCCTCGGGTAGATCGGGGTCCTTATTGCCCTCCAGGCCAATCATATAATTTGAAGATCTCATCATAGCACGTGAACCCGCAAATTGCGAGGAAAATACTCTACCTCCCCCCTCATGTGGCTTGGTCCCCTGTGGGGCCTTAAGGTGGCAGAACAAATAGGCGGTAAAGTTTAAATCCTTTGCCATTACCGAGATTTCTGCGGCCATGGCGGTAAGAAACTCATTGGTCTCTGAGGCAGTCATCTGGTTAGTAAAGCATGTAATGGGGTCAATAAGAACATCCTCCACCCCCTCACTGGTAACCAGGTAACGTATATCCGCCTTCAGGAGTTCCCAGTTAAGATGCTGATAGACATCCAGGACAAACAGACTATCCTGAACCTTGTCATGGGCGTCATCAAAAGCTTTATCATCAAACTCTATATTTGGATCATGGAAGGATCTTGATGCGACCTTGCCAAGTAACATTTTATAGGTCTTGGCAGGGGCTTCTTCCGGTTTCACAAGATATACTTTTTTACCATGGCAGGTAATCAGATGTGATGCAATGGCATTAACCAATTCACTCTTACCCAATTTAACACCCGCTCCAAAGTAGATGGTTTCCCCCCTACGTATACCCCTCGTGGCTGCCGTAAGTGTAGCCCATGGCCAGCTTAGGCCCATTGTTGGCTTCTTCTTGGCACCTTCATAAAGATCTTTGGGCTTAAGGATACGGCTATTATCCAGTTTCTGGGCCTGAAATTGTATGGCCGCATGCGCCTCACGAATGTCACCCTCGATAAGGCACTCATTCAGGTCCTTATGTGGCAGACATGCGGTCTGGGCATATGGAAGTATCTTTGAAACCTCCTTGGCGGCATCCTGTCCGGGAGTATCCATATCAAATGCAAGGACAACCTCCTTGAAATACCTTTCGATATTCTTGGTATTCTTTGCGATGAAGTTGGCAGCATTACCGGCCCCATTCGGCAGTGACACAATGGCTGGGTTGTTTCCCTCATAGGGGGTCCCACGATTACGTATCTTAAAGATGGTATATCCGGCTATGGCATCCGCCTCACCTTCGGTAATAATCAGGGTCTTGGCCCCCGTTTTGATCGCCTGGGGCCAGCCAAAGAAGTCCACCTGCCCGGAAAGACCGACCGACCAACTCTTTTTGACCGGAAGGAGCTTGGCTTTGTATCTAACCAACTCCCCTTTGTGGAAATAAGGTGTATATAAAACCTCGGCGGTTACCCCATCGGCTCCCGAGACGGCAACCTTGCATTGAAAGTAAGAAAGGCCCGCAGAAGGTAATTTACGCTCTGTCAGGCTCTGAGGAGTGCCCAGGCGGGATATCTCCCCCAACTGACTCCGACGTACCTCCTCGCTCTGAACGTCGCTTAGAACGCTCCTAGGGGCCTCTCCCGAGGTATAGGGGTCGGCGACATAGGTATCACATGCAAAGCAGTATGCATTATAATCGCCGGATTCATCCAGGAAGACCTGTAGGCCATCCGAGGAACCACACTCATGGGATAACTTCTCGATGCAGCTCATGAGTGTTTCCTCTAGGCTATTCTTTCAAGGTTTATGTCATTGTTGAAATGACTGCTGGTTAGCATCATGGCGGAGAGCGCATTGGCCCTCAGGGGGGTCTGCCTGGCCCATAGACTAGCCAACATTTCCTGGGCGGCAAGGGCATACTCTCCCTTTTCGATCAGGGACAGGGTTTTCTTGAACTTCATCAGGCCATACCAACCCATTTGATAGGCCATGGACACAAGAACATATTGTCTGGCAGGGCTTAATTTGCGGAAGTACCCAAGATGATCCCGACACTGATCAATAAGGAAGTCCACTTTATATACCAGCCACACCCTTGCCACCGTGCGGGGCATGGACGGGAATTCCTGGGCCCATTCGGGCAATTCATAATAACGCTGATTACCGATTTTCTGGCCATAGCCAATGGTCACGAACCCTTCGGTGTCCAGATATGGTTTATCACTGAAACCTTCGTCTTTCTTGATAAACGTATAAATACTTTCTCTATTAATCATTTTCGATCTCCTCGATCAATTCTTTGGCCTTCTTAAGGCGATATCCGATCATATCTTTGGGTAGGCCCATCTTCTCAGATATTTCCCTGATATTCAAGCCCTCATACACCGAGAGTCTATAGATGCTCCGGTCATAGGTCGGAAGCTGGGAGAGTTTTTGATCAACCCTCTCAATGAACTGTTCCATGGATACCATGTCCTCCACGGTGGGATTATCCGACTTGAAGCAGTTATTCTGCTCCTCCTCCATCAGGTCCATGGAAGGGTAGGCTTTATTTCTTTTTCTATTAGAGTCTAGTATCCGTATACTACGATGACGCACGCAAGCCCTAATGTAACCAGCGGGGTCATCGGCATTATCCAGTAACTCGGGTTTTTCCAATAAGTTAAGAATCACATCCTGAACCGCATCCTGGGCACATTCTCGATTCCCTGTAATCTTAAAGGCCATATCTATCAGGCCTTTTTGTGTTTTGTCATCATACAATGATGGGTCCATGATGGGATCTTCCTTTTTGATATTTAATCGATTGAATTAGTTAGTGTTGGGAAGCATTATGACCCCGATTTGAATGCAAGTCAAGAAATTATTTTTATTTATTTTCGATTGTTTTGACGAAAAGTACATGCCCAAAAGTCCCTATAGTAATATTAATAGTTACTAATACTCCCCGAATAGTTACTCACTCACTCACACATAATAAATACCTAGGTATTCCTAGGAGTTATATAGGTATACCTGTATATTATACATAAATATTGAGTATTTGACGAAATATGTAATGGCAGAAGTCTCTATATAGGTATGGGATCTGTAATTCAAGGCCAAATCGCACACATGATCAAACTCGGAAAAGGCGATACGCCGGATTGCATGTCCCAACCCAATACTGATCGAATAATCGAGCGTAGCAGATAGATGACAGACCATCCCAAGGTATTCCGCCATGAAGACGGATCCATTGATTTCGGAAGATCCAACAGCGTATGGGTTGACGACTCGGAACTAAGGGTCCCCCGGATGGACAAGCGTCTGGCATCGGGCGCCCTGAGTCATCGGGACCAGAAGGCCCAGATGACCCCCCAGGAATACTCCTACAGGAAGGAGTTATCTCTGGAGAAGAGGGAAACCAAGAAACTGGCCCGCAAGGTGGACCAGGCCCTACAGGAAAGCATCAATGACCAGGCAGAGGTCCTCTCACAGAAGGCCCTGAGACAGCTCCACAGGCTCCTGGACAAGGAAGAACCCACAGCCGCAGAGCTGAAGGTTATTCTGGATAGCTTCCTGGGTACGCCCACACAGAGGGTTGAGGTCAGCGGTGTCGAGTCACTCACACCCATACTGATACAGCGTAAGGCCACATCGCCGGCCATAGATGGCGAGTTCCAGGAGATCGAACAGCATGACACCAAAGAAGCTTGACGTGGCAGTAGACGGCCTCCCCCTGAAGGCGGCCAAGGCGCTACTGTATACATACTGCGCACTCATGATACTGCCCAACTTATTGCTAATATGGCTGGTCACCCTGGTGGAGAGATACGAATACAGGCTCATGATGAAGAGGATAGAAAAACAGGCACAGGAAGACCCCATGCATGAGGCCATGCAGCAGGCGGAGAACCAGACCATAAACTAGGCGGCACCCCCACCTCCTCTCGGCCGTTACATTCGGCCAGTGAGCTCCTCAGGAGCCCAGGGGGTACCACACACCAGATCGCCGGCAACCCCGGGTAAACGCCCCGCTCACACGGCGGCGTCCTCCCCTCTCAAGGGGGCAATCCCAGCCCTCAACCCGGGCCGTTGCCGGTGTCCTCCCCCACCGGGGGCATGGCATAGGGGGGCTGGTTCAAATCGCTGGAGGGAGGAGCGCCCCCTCCTCGAAATATGGGAGAAATTCATACGGGGTCCCCAAGAGCTACACAGGAGCATTGGGCACTACCCCCAGCATACCTACCAGATAACCAGTAAAATGCCCTAGAGGGCCCCTCAGGAGATCCTAGGGGGCATTACATCAGAGAGTAAGATATGATTAAGAAATACCTGCTCAGAGCAAAAGAATTCCTTTATGGCTGCATGGTGAGCCTAAAGAACTGGATAGTGACCACATCGGTCAAGATAGGTCAATGGAGAAAAAAGCGAAAGTTCCTGTATTTATTGGATAAACTGACAGATAAAGAGTTCCTGGGTAACCTCTCTGATGAAGTATATGCCCTACAGGCATACTCCGAGGGTACCGAGGATGAGTATGACGATGAAATCGCAGACAGACTACTGGAGGCCCTTGAAGCCTTAAGGGGTAAGCACCATGCCTCTTGATTTGACACATCTCTTCGGGCCAATCATCAAGATCCTGGATAAAGTTATCCCGGACAAGGACCTGAAGACCGAAATTGCCTATGAACTGGCCACTCTGGCCGAGAGACAGGCCCATACCATTGCCGTAGAGCAGATCAAGACCAACAGGCAGGAAGCCAGGTCTGGTAAGTTCTTTATTGCAGGATGGAGACCGGCGGTTGCCTGGGTCTGCGTCCTAGCATTCGCCCTTAACTTCCTGATTAACCCTCTTGCCAACTGGTACTTGGCCCTTAGCGGCCAGGTAATGGTTCTCCCCTCCCTAGATACAGAAGCTCTTTTCCCCCTATTGTTCGGGTTATTGGGCCTGGGTGGTCTCAGGACCGCCGAGAAAGTCAAAGGGGTGTCCACATAAATGACGACCCTTGCCTTTGACGGTAGTTCCATCGCCTATGACTCATATGTGACCCAGGGCGGTGTTATAGTTGACAATACGGGATGTAAGCACTGGAAAATAAAAGGAGTCGACTTCTTCTTCGCGGGAACGGTTCAGGATTATGAACACTTGGTTTCCTGGTTCTTCGACAGGGCATACGAACCCGTAGAAGACATCGATTGCAGTGCGATAGTTGTTTCAGGTGATAAGGTCTTCGAGGTAGCTTCCCAAACGGATAACTTCATGATCAATCAAGAACATAAACCCCTGGCCCTGGGTACCGGCGGTGGCTTCGCCCTGGGGGCCATGGACGCGGGATGTTCCGCCAAGCAGGCGGTTAAGATCGCCTGCAGCAGAGATGTATTCAGCGGTGGCCGGGTAAGGGAATTCCGCCTGAAGGTAGATCCAAAGCCTTTTAAGCCTTTCTGATCAAAATAGGGGGATCCCTATTAGACCCAGGTTCCCCTCACTAACCACGGTATTCCTGCAGACCTCGGCATCCCCCGAGATCCAGGCATCCCCCGAGACCCAGGCATTATCCGAAATCTCGGCATTACCGGAGACCTCGGCATTACCCGATACCCAGGCACGATCGGAGACCTCGGCATTATCCGAGACCTCGGCAGCATCGGAGACCCTGGCACTGCCGGAGATAGAGGCATTACCGAAGACCCGGGCACGATCGGAGACCCAGGCATTCTCCCGGATCTGGGCCTTCCCGGAGATCCAGGCGCCGTCAAAGACCCTGGCATCATCTGTAACCCTAGTGGTGTCGGTGATCCAGGCGCCGCCAAAGACCCTGGCACCGCCAGAGACCTTGGCATCATTGGATACCCAGGCACAGTCGGAGATAGAGGCATTACCGAAGACCTCCGCATTGGTGTCCACATAGGCATCCTCACGGACCCTGGCATTTTCATAGACCTTGGCATCATCGGCGATCCAGGCATTACCCTCGGTATCTAAGTTACTTTCATCGGCAATAAAGCCACCGATATCGCCCTTTGCTACCCCTATATCCGGAATAGCAGCCAAAGCCTTGATTCTATATAATTTGCTGTTTGGAACGGAAATCATTTCATATTTGGCGTTCATCGTTTTGACCTCCAGGGATCATGAATTAGTTTGTAAGAAGCACCTTACTATATCAAGTTAACCCTTGTCAAGGGTAATGAGCAAAAAAGATTACATTCTAAACCTTTCAACAGCCAGAGGCCCCGCATGGAGCTTAGCGATACCCAGATTGATCTAGTGACCGATGTGTCCCGCTTTAAAGTAGCCTGTTGGGCCCGGCGAGTAGGAAAGACCTACGCCTGCCTTATAGAGCTGCACATGAAAGCAGCCAATATGAAGAATGGCGACCAAATGGCCATTCTTAGTCAGACCAACGACTCGGTGAGGAAGCTGTGGATACCGATGTTCCGCGCCATCTTCCCCGAGAGGGTTCGAGAGATATACCAGCAGCCCGCCCGTATCGTCCTAAAGAACGGCGTGGAGGTTCACATAGCCGGTGCCAACTCCAAGGAATCCATCGATAACCTTCGGGGACTCTCTTTGAACCATGTGGTTATCGACGAGGCGGCCTTCATCCCCGAACTAGAGTACGCGGTCAACTCGGTGATCATGCCGGCCCTGGCTACCACCAAGGGAACCCTGACGATGATCAGCTCCCCCAACGGAGATAACGCGTTCAAGACCTTTTATGATATGGGTCGCTCCAAGGAGTTCCCCACCTGGAACTCCCATCATGCCGACCACACCAAGGCGTTCATCGATGTCGCCGAGGAAGTAGAGTTGGCACGAAAGACGGTAGACCCCATCACCTTCAAAAGTGAGTGGGAGGCTTCCTTCGAAGGATCGGGACGAAATGTCTACTACGCCTGGGACCGTACCCGGCACATTACAAGCGAGTTGGAAGACTTCAAGCCCGGCGAGAACGTCTGCCTAGGTATCGACTTTAACATCGGTATCCAGGCAGCCGTAGTTTTCGTCAGAAGAGCCGGGCAAGTTCAGGTCCTAGATGAAATTCAGGGTTGTCTTAACACCTTCTCCCTGGCGGAAGAGATCTCCGAAAGATATGGGGACTCCACAATAATTTGCTACCCCGACCCCGCGGGTAACCAGAGAAGGACTTCCGCAGCGGCCGGTCAGACAGACATATCAATACTAAGGGACGCCGGATTCCAGTGTTATCACCATAAGTCTACCCGATCCGTCAAGGACGGTGTTAACTCGGTAAACGCACTGCTTGCCAACGACCACCTACTGGTGCACCCCCGTTGTGTTAATCTGGTTCAGAGCCTACAAAGGCTCGCCTGGAAAGAGGGTGCAATTACGACACTATATGCCAACCCAGATTATTCCCACTTTCCGGACGGCCTTCGATACCCTGCCGAGTACCTATATCCGGTACAGAGTAGGAAGGTAACCCGTTTAGAAAAAGCCCACGGATTCTAGAATATGCCGGTAAACACAGCAGATCACCTACACCAGACTAACTCCCCCAATTGGCTTCGACTCCGGACCTGTTTCAACGGCGAGGATGCCATAAAAGCCCAGGGGCCGCGCTACCTACGTCCGTTCTACCCAGGAATGGCCGTGCAGGAGATGGATAGGTGGAGACACTTCCTACAGGGCGCAGAGTTTATTAATATCGTTAAACGCGTGCACGGGGTGCTCTCAGGAGCCCTGCTAAGAGCAGAGCCTACTTTCTCCCTACCCGAGGACCTAGAGTCGTTTACATTCCAAGAATTTGGTACGGCAAACACGGGTATACATAGCCTTATACAGGAAGCCATCTCGGAAGATATCCTTACGGGACGTACGGGGGTACTTGTAGAGGTTTCCGAGGATGGCGGAACCCCATACCCTACGGTATGGCGGGCCGAGAACATCCTGGGCGTTACCGGTAGCGTTATTGAGGGTGAACAGACCTATACCAATGTCAGGCTACGTATGGAAGTAATGCGTCCCGTGGAAGATGATCCTTATGAAACAGAGCCCGTCGAGCAAGTCCTAGAACTTCTGATAAACGAAGAGGGACAGTATGTACAGAGACTGTGGGAAGCAATAGGTAAAGATTTTTCTATAGTTAGGGAATCACTCCCCACAGACTTCTCGGGGAACCCACTTACACGTATTCCTTTCTGGATGTTAAACGGAGATGCCACGCAAACTTGGGCCCCTCTATCCGACATTGCCATTAGTAACATCCATCTCTACAACAAGATGTCCTACCAGGCATGGGCATACTATCAGCACAACACGCCTACCTATATCCTATCGGGAGTATCCGAGGACGACGCCGAGCTATACCTCGGGGGAGTTTTCCGATCTAGTAACCCCGAAGCAAGACTTGAGGTCCTATCGGGGGCCTCGGACGTTCTAAGGAGCTCCCAGGCTATCGTAGACCAAACTCTGAACACCATTGCCTCCCAGGGAGCCAACATGTTCTCCCAGAGAGGAGTACAGAGCCAGGTTGAGTCGGGTAAGGCCCTTCAGATTAGAAACACCCCCGATCATACAGTTGTTAGCGCCCTGGCTCTGTCATATAGCGCCACCTTTACCTCTATTCTACGTTTTGCGGTAGAGTGGTCTACGGGCAGGCTTGATGAATCAATAAGCGTAAGTATTCACAATAGTATTGATTCGGACACCATAGACCCACAAACCCTGGTTGCCGTGATTACGGGCGTTGTCAATGGCGCCGTCCCACCAGAAGCCATGTATGAAGCCCTGGACAGGGCAGAACTATTACCTTCAGATTTTAATCCAATTGCGGACCTGGATAGGCTCGAGAACGAGGCTCCGGAACCCGCCGACGAGATCTAGGCATGGCCACCGTTAACGAGCAGCTAAGGGATTCCTTGGTTAGACATGCCATGTATGTTCAGATGTTCTACGGAGGCGTCAGCAGGGACAGCGAGAAAGAGTTAAATAGGATAAGAAGGCGCACCAGAAGGTTAACAAGCTCCTCAGAGGCCCTCAGAGGCCGTCTAAGCCGAATTAGAGAAGACCTAGGCCGAACATACGATATTTTACAACGCGACACAGAGCTGGCCGTAAGACGCCTCAGCCTCCTGGAAAAGAATTACCAAGCACGGACACTAAAGACGGTACTGGGGGAGGACTTCTCCCCAAAAAGAGGAGAGAGACCAAGTCTCCTTAGTTCACCTTTAGTCCCCAATGAAGACACGGCCACGTTAGCTTCCTACCTGGCAGGCTCCCGGAGGAGACATACCTCGGCCGCATTATCCTACATAAGATCCGGTGGTCAAGGCATCACCGGAACAACACGAGCCACGAGAGAGATTCGGGCTATACAAAGAACTATCTTCACCAAAACCCAGAATGCAGCGGCTAATGCCATGTACAGGAACAATGAAGATGTACTAAGCGGGTACCAATGGATCGCCACCCTAGACGGCCGCACGAGTGACATTTGCAAAGCACTTGACGGCCGGGTCTTCAAGACAGAGGCCGGCAGATACCCACCCGCACACTTTAACTGTAGAAGTACCACCATCCCGGTGGTTAAACGCTTCAACAGTTTACCAAGAAACGTCAGAGAAGGAGCACCTTTCCCACGGGCTTCCTATGACGGCCAAATACCAGAGACCTTGAATTACCCACAATGGTTAGCAACTCAACCAGACAGGGTGAAGCTTCAGGCCTTAGGTTCTCAAAGGCGGGTTGAACTCTTTAATGAGGGACGCCTTAATTTGAGCAGGTTCTCCGATCCCGGAGGACGATACAACTGGCGGGACCTCATCCGAGACTCTCGTCGCCCTTAGGCAGACCAATACGGCTGCAAACTACCTACCCTTACGGAGGGAATTATGAAAATCGAAGAAATTACTGAAACCCTATCAAAGAACCCTGAAATGCTCGAAGAAATCTCACAACATGAAGAGATAGGCGAGTTACTTAAAGGGTACGCGTCCGAAGCTGTTAGTAAGCACAATGCTAAGCTCAGAAAGAGCAACGCTAACTGGGCAGCCGCTGCGAAGGATTTGGAAGCTCAACTAGAATCACAATCACCTGTTGAAATGCCTGAAACTAAAACTCAAGCCCCTAAGGCTACCCCCTCGGCACCGGGTCCCGACGATACTTCTAAGGATGCCCGAATCACCGAGCTAGAAGGACAGTTACAGAATTTCATGCAGGAGCAGCAAATAAACAAGATCACCAACTCTGTAAGCGATGCCCTTTCGGCGATTAACTTTAGAGAAGGCGGCCTTTCAATTGCCCGGCAGATTATTTCTCCCGATCAATTCGTTATTGCTGATGACGGTGTGGTTCGTCACCAAGACTCGATGAAAAGTGCTTCAGAGTACGTTTCAGAAGACTGGGTAAAGAGCTCTCAAGGATCAGTACTCATCGAAACATCTCAGGCATCCGGAGGGGGAATCCCCACGTCCAGAGGTGCCGGTACAGCTTCCCTTTCTAAGAAGTTCGGTGACATGACTGCCACAGAAAAAGGCATGTATGCCAAAGAACACGGGATGGACGCGTACAATCAGCTTGCAGCCAAGGGCTAAAAGCTTTAACCCCTTTAACTAAACTATAGGACCATAAAATCATGGCTTACACTCGAATTGGTGACGTTTTCGTCCCACAAGTCCTCTCTCAGCAAATTTCTGCTGAAATGGACACACGCTCAAGCGCGTTAATTCGCTCTGGTGCGGTTGTTAATGACTCCCTTATGGCGGCTACCGCTGCCCAGAACAAGGGCTCTAAACTAACAATGCCACAGTACCATTCCTTCACGGCAGCTGACAAGGTTGGTAATGATACCGACCCTGGCTCCGAGGGTACCACCGGCCTCCTAACCTCAAACAGCCGTACTTCTTTTGAAGTCGACGTTCCAATGCTTCGTCGTGTTGTTAACTTCGATGCGATGGACCTTGCACGTGCTGAAGCTAATGCCGACCCATTGGGTGACGTTGCTGCCCAAGCTGCTGACCAGATCATTGCTAACCAGGACGCTATTGTAATTAGCTCCCTAGCTGGTGTTCTTGCCGACAACAGCAACGATAGCGACGACATGCTCACGGATATCAGTAACGCCAACACAACCATCGCAGCCAAAAACAAGATGCAGCGTAGCACGGTTATTGATGCGGTTGCCCAGTGGGGCGACTTCGGTAATCAGGCCGCTGCTCTCGTCATGCACTCTGCTGTTTACTACCAGTTACTGAAAGACGACACAACTAGCTTCCGTCAAGAAGGCGAGCAGGGTTTTGTTGGTTCATTCATGGGTATCCCTGTTGTCCTGGAAGACCGTGCAACGGTTATTCCCGCTGTGACTTCAGGTACTGCTGTTTCAGCTAAGTATACTACATACGTACTGGGCGCAGGCGCTGTTGGCTACTCTTCTTTGATGGGTTCACCTGTCTACGATCGTAACGAGAAAGCCGGTAACGGTTGGGGTGGAGAGTCCATCATCGTCCGTCGCACAGACCTTGTTAACCCACGTGGTGTCAGCTTCTCTGGTTCAACTGCTAATGTTGCAGACAGTGAGTTGGTGAAGGCTGCTTCTTGGAATCGCGCATTTAAGCGTAAGAACATTGCCATCGCTTTCATCCGATCTAACGTAGCCTAATAAGGAGCCTTAACTATGGCACTTGTAAAAGGTACCAACAGTTACTCGTCTTACGACGAGGCTGATGACTACTTACAGGATCGTACTGAGGAGACTGCCTGGGAGGCAGCTTCGGGTGTGGAACAGGACAGTGCCTTGGTTACCGCTTTTCATGTTCTCGACAATCTCCCTTGGGTAGGAATCACCGGCTCAGCGACCCAGCCTATGGCTTGGCCCCGCACTGCCAGTGTGTATTCCACCTCAAGGGGGCGTGTCGTCAATTATCTAGGGACGGAAACAGAAGCCCCTACTTTGGTAAAACAGGCACAATATGAGTTGGCCCTGCACTTCCTCTCCAATCCTGGAGTTACGGGGGGTTCCGGTTCCAGCACAAGTGGAGGAGAGATCTCCTCATTATCCGTTGGTGAGATTGAAGTGAAATACAGTTCTCCCGTAGCGGTGGTTTCGTCCCGTGTACGTATTCCACGACACGTAATAAACCTCGTTAAGGATTACTTGTCCCGCATACCAGGAAGTACTGGGTCTCCCGTAAGGAGCAACTAATGGCTCTTCGCGATCAAATAAGAACCATCGCCGATGACGTTATCAACAATGTCATTGGGGACCTCGCCGAGAACATAACCGTTAACCGCACCGAGAAGGGTGTTTATGAACCCTCTACGGGCGGATACGGGCCAGACACCGTCGCTACTACCCATACGAAAGGAGCTCGGTTTACACTGAAATCTGGCCCCCTGGGTGAATCCGGTGGGATAAACGCCCGCCTGATAGTCTCGGCCAAGTCCGTTCCCTCTATTGACATCAACGACACCATCACGATCGGTAGCCAGGAATGGCAGATCGTGTCTCTATCTGAAGACCCATACATATACGACCTGACAATTAGGAGATAACCGATGTCATTCACGAATGTTCTCAAGGACATCTCCTCAACCTTAGGTACGAATGTAGATGGGGCTCGTGTATACCCGGCGAACCATCCTCAGGAAACCTTGGGGAGTGAGTTTATTATCTTCAAGGTCTTTCCCATTAATAGCCGGGATGAGATGTATGTAGAGCCTATCCATAGAGGGTTTGTGGAGGTTAGCGTATATACCGCCGCCGGTAATGGTGACGTGAGGGCTGCCGAGCTTTGTGATCTATTGGAGAGACGCCTCTCCAGAACGGTCATCGGTAGCACTCAGACATCACAGAGTCGTATAGAAGTAGCAGGTGTTGATAGAGCCGATACTAACCTTTATAGAGTAAATTTCATTTTCGACTTTCTTTCTACATAACATATTTAGAGGTTTTAACCATGCCACATATTTCAAACATCAGTGCATCGATCTTCTCAGATCTTCGGTACGTAAAGGCGGATCTCGCCTCCGGTACTGTGCCTTCTTACACCAATCTTGAGGCGCTTCGAGGACCTTCATCTGCACGCCCGGTGTCTATCCCTAATGTTCGGGATTTCCCCGCTTTCGGTACCCCGGCTAATGTCGTGAACGTTCCTGTTTACGGTCAGACCGTCTCTCAACAAATTCAAGGTCAATCAGATCCATCTGACCTGACGTTCAATCTGAACTACGTACCGTCTTTACACGCGGCAATCCACGACCTGGTGAAGAATGACAGTGACCCATACACGTTCCTTCTCCGGCTTGCCCCTAAGGCACTTCCTGCGACACCGACCGGTGCCGACGTTCTGTCGATGTTCAGTTTCCGAGCTGCATTCGCCTCCTTCGAGGTAACCCCGTCCCTGTCAGATAGTACACAGGCTGCACTAACCCTAACACTAGCCTCAGATTTCAGCGGACCATTCACTACAAGTTAATTAAACAAACCCCGGGGCGGTAGTTACGCCCCCCTATTTTTCAAAGAGGTGATTCGATGGAATACAGGAATAAGCCTTTTGATAAACAGTTTGTAGCTAACATCACCTACGACAACATCATCAAAGCCTTTGATAGATCTATCACAATTACGGCAAGCCGCCTAGAAGATAGGCCCGATGCCGGAGAAGAAATTCTCAAAACACTAGACGTATTGAATCGTTGGAAAAAGATCAACGAAGAATTTAAAGAACATAACCCAGAATTATTTGGAGAGTAAATAATGAAGCACCTACTAGAATCCGGTCAAATGACTCGGGAGATCCCCTTCTTGGGAGGTTTCGTGGACGTACGCAAGACAACCGTTAAAGATCTTAAAGATATTCAGGCTGTCGCAAAGAGTGTCGATTTCAACAAAGACTCGGAAGAGACTATGCAGTTTGTCTTTGACACCCTTAGACGTTTTGTGGTAGGTGCCGAAGACATGGACAACTCGGAGTTCGAGGAGTTTCCCGTCGAGGACTTGGGAGAACTGATAGAAGAGATCCTGGGTAAGAAAACGGGAAACGAATAACCGACGAGGATCTGTTCATGCTAGAGATAGCTGAACGGTGGGGCTATAAGCCTTCAGAAATGTTGGAGCTAGACGCAGGAGAATTCCTCCTCCTCGTCGAGTATCAATCAAGGCGTCCTCCAGGAATGTATGATGACGTCCGTGCCTACAGGCAGATTCAGATGACCAGCATGGCAGAGAAGCTACCCGCCATTGAGGAGCTCTTTCCAGGGTTATCTGAGGTGGTAAAAGAAAGGAATATGTCCGAAGAGGCACAAGTAGCAGCCATAGATAAAAACCCTTTTATAAAATTTGTTCGAGATAAGGCCAGAGAGTCCGGAGAAGAGATTTTAAAGATGGAGGCGGAATGACAGTAAGAGTATTTGGAACCAGAAAAGCCCTCAGGCAGGCCAAGAAGGAGTTCGATAAAAAGGCAGAAACTATAATGAGAACCTCTGCCTTGGCTACCTACGCCGATCTCGTTAGAACCACCCCGGTGGATACTGGGCGGGCCCGTCAAAGTTGGACGGTCTCTTGGGACTTCCCCCGTATAGTTGACTGGGGGCAGGGTGGCGCTCAGGGAGCACAAACCCTACTACCTCGAGGTATGACCGCCGACATTTGGTTCGCCAATGGCGTAGAGTACATTCAACCCCTAAACATGGGGCACTCCAAGCAAGCCCCGACAAGGTTTATTGAACAGGCCATCATTCGGAATATTCCCGGCCAGACATCCTCTATTGATATTTAAGGAATTCTATTTTGGCAATTACAATAAAATATAAGGCTGATACAAGAGCAGCAGAGCGCAACATTTCTCGCCTAGAGCGAGGAGTTGAAAGTTCCGCCAGAACCGCCCGAAGAACAGGCACCGCCTTTTCTCGGTTAGGTCCTCTCATCGCCGGAGCCTTTTCCATTGTCGCTGTTTCAAGGTTTAGCAGCGCTATGGTTACGGCCTCCGATTCGGTTACGAACATTTCTAACCAACTTAGGTCTGCCGGAGTAGGTACTTCTGATATAGGTAACAACCTCCGTGCTGTTGCAGATTTAGCAGAAAGTACCCGAGCTAGTGTAGCCGCCACCGGTGGCTTGTATGCCCGTATCCTTAGATCTACAAGAGAACTGGGGCTTTCCCAAAGAGAAGCCCTAGATGTAACAAGAACGTTCCAGCAAACACTTGCCCTCTCGGGTGCCAGTACCCAGGAAGCCGCAGCTGCTTCCCTCCAGTTCGGACAGGCTCTTGCCTCCGGAAGATTGGCCGGTGACGAACTACGCTCTATCCTGGAGAACAACAGCTTCTTCGCACAAAGAGTTGCCGAACAATTGGGAGTAGGCGTAGGCGCCCTAAGAGATATGGGTGCTGCCGGAGACCTTACCTCGGAAACCCTAGCCAGAATTGCCCTTGAAATAGCTCCAGGTATCAATGAAGAGTTCAGTCAATTGGCACCTACTTTTGGTCAGTTGGCCACCGTAATTAACAATCAGGTGCTAGAGGCACTTTCCGCCATAGGTAGTTCCATTCTAGGTTCAGTAGGCAATGTCGAGATTCTGGCTACGGCAATAGGAGAGGGTCTGGGGGACGCCATCAGGTTACTTGTAAGAAGCGTTAGTAGCTCCATAGCTATTATCATCTCTTCTTACCAATCTGCCCTTACCACAATAAGTTTCTTTTGGACCGCCCTAACCACAGGAGCCGAGTCCGTATTCCTAGCTTTCCATAACTTTGGTGCAAGCTTTCTATCGGTCTTTACAAGCGCGTTTAGTGGCGCGATAAATTTCTTAATTAATAGGGTTAACGATCTTATTAATTTATTGAACGCAACAACTTCCCAACTATCACGACTCCCCGGAGTAGGTATTGGTGAGATTCCGGATATCGAACAAGTCTCAATAGGAGAGGGTATTCGGGAAAGGCTTCAGGCATCCCAGACGTCTAACAGGCAAAGACGCGCAGAACTAGCAACGGAAAGAGAAGATGGTCTTATGCAACTATCTGAGACCTTCAGGGAAGGTATAGATAGGATATTCGATGCTGCTACAAGAGACTTTGGTACATCTGCCTTCTCAGAATCCGGTGAAGTTTCGGACATGGCCCCTCCCGTTACACCTTCGGTCCCTGAGCCGGTAGCCGCTAGTGTTAATGTAGGCGAGACCATCGAAGAACAACTAGACCAGGCCTCGGAGGTCGTAGATCGATCTGCCATGAGGTTCTCCCGAAGACTAAGGGACTCACTGGCAGAGGGTTTAGAAAGTGGAGACTACTCCAGTCTTAGGCAGGTCCTGCTTAGCAGACTGTCCCAGGCTTTTGACCCGGATGGTGCTCTAGAGCAAGGCATTGGCGCCATATTTGATAGCCTGGCGGGGGTTATTGGTAACCTATTTAACAACCTATCAGGGACTATAGGAAATCTGTTTAGTAGTCTTAACCTAGGAGGAGGATTCCTTGGCGGACTAGGGGGTCTATTTAGTGGACTCCTGGCCTTCGAAAGAGGAGGCGTCGTCCCGGGAAATCCAGGATCTGCCGTACCGATCATAGCCCATGCAGGGGAGGTTGTTCTCAACAGGGGCCAACAGAATAGACTACTCAACGGAAATGCCGGACAGACCATTAACCAGACCATTAACGTAACCGGGGATGTAACCGCCGCCACAAGAAGGGCGGTAGCAGATATGTCCAGGGATATCGCGGCAAACACAAGACAAGAATTTATTGAATCCGGGGTCCTCGCATAATGGCTACCTTCGACGACACGGGACTGAGTTATATAACACCTCTGACCATAAGAAGCAGAGAAAGGGTAACAAGAACAGAAACGTTAAACCTAAAGGTTCAGGCAGCAGGGAATGATGCCCAGCGTTGGGATTTAACCCTTGGATTAGAGACTACCTCAAAAGGAGGGGACTCCTCGGCAGCGGGTAAGTTAGCCTCACACAGGGCTTACCACGGTTTATCTCGTAGCTTCTCTACGGAGATGCCCCAGCACCTGGGGTCAGAACCAACAATATCTTCAAGCACCGCTAGTTTTAGAGCATCTGCCATAGGTAACTACTCCTCTTCTACCAGCTACAATAAAGGTGTGGTTGTTGCCAGTGGGTCGGACTACTACGTATCATTAAAAGATAACAACGCCTCGGCAACTTCGGTGACCTCCAATTGGCTTATGTTAACAAGACGGCCAAACCAGGCCGGCTCTGAATACGTATACGGCACCCTTAGCTCAGGCCAGGGTGAGTGGAAGCCTGGATACTTCATCCGGTTTACCGGCCACAATAAGGTGTATATGGTTAGACAGCAGGTACCCTCGGCCCCCCTAAACGGTAAAGTGCTTCTGGAAGTGCACCCTGTGCTTCACAAGACTATACCCAATAATGAGTTAATTTTTGCAACACCCTCTAATCCAGCACAAATAGATTGTTACTACTCTGATAGTAGCCCGGAAGGTTATACCTACTCAAACGGTATCCTGCAACGGGCCACGGTGTCATTAGTAGAAGCTTTGTGATAACAGAAAAGCAAAGGAAGGATCTGAAAGGAAGCCTCCTGTACCTAGATAATGATATAGGAATATCCCTAGAGGAACTCCATGGCTGCGGCTTCTGTCACTGTCAGATTTCTAAAGGGTCTCCTTCCGTATTGAGACGTTGCAAGAACATCACCCAAAGGTTATTAGAAGAACATAAACGAGAGGCCTATGCGATCTGTAAGGTAAAAGATACCCTACATAAAAAGTTTCTTACTTTCATGGGTTTTAAGTTTGAAAATAAGAAGTGGATATCAGCACAGGGCTCGGACAAAGTAGTTGAGATCTGGAGATTAGAAAGATGTTAAGCATAGGTAATACCTTAACGGCTGCAATAGAGTCCTACCATTTAACGGCAGTCTCTTTCCTGGAGATAGGGTTATCCCCTAGACAGTATCTCACCGAAGCTCCTATTGACGTGGACTTCTCCGGGACCATCTATAGGTCAAACAGTGATTTGATAGGTATCTCATTACCCCAAGCTTATAACTCGGTGGATAGAGATACCTATCAGATTAGGTTTTCAGATAATGGAAACACTTGGCGAGACAGATTCCAAGGCAGGTCCGGTATAACGCTTAACGTTAAAATGGGATTTGCAAATGATGATGGTGATCTGGTTACCGAACTTTTAGATGTGTATCAAGGTTTCAGCAGTAAAGTAGATTTTCGATACGAGAACGAGGGCTTTGTGACAGAGGTTGCCTTTACGGGACAACTGCAAAAGCTTGATCAATCCAATATATGGCTATGTTCTCCACAGAACCAAGCACAAAGAGATACTACAGACAGAGCTTTTCAGTTTGTTCAGGATTCTGTAAGTGATGCCAGAGGCCTTCCATGGGGGAGGGGATCATAAATATGAGAGACGGAAACTAGTATGGGAATTTCAGCAGTAGTAGCGGCCGTTATATCCCTCGGTGCATCTGCTTATCAAGGCAGGCAGGCTAGAAAGAAAGCCAAGAGGGCCAGAGAAGCAGCATTAGGGCAACAAGTAAGGCCATCTAATTCAGCATCCCCCGTTCCTATACATTATGGTTATATATCAACCCCGGGTATAAGGGTGTGGACCGAAACGGGTCCGACCTTTAATACGACCACCTACCCCGGAAATCTACCCAGATTAGGTAAACTATCCAACCCTAATAACGAGGGCGCAAAGAATGAATACCTTTGTGCCCAACATGTCATAGGTGCGGGAGAAATCTCGGGTGTCTCGGAGATGTGGTCGGACCAGTTAAAACCCGATACCGAGTATATAAACGGGTCTTCGTGGGGAGACTGGAAATTTGGTGAAGCTTCTTCCGCTGCCGGTCACTTTAATTCGGCCAGGAACAATGCAAAGTTTACCGGACTATCATACGCCACAACCGTACATAAGCTTAATCGGGAGGACCCTCAATACGGTGGTGCCCCGGAGGTTACCTTTTTCATCAAGGGTAATAAGATCAATACATTGTCCATGGCGGGCAATGTTGTATCCCTCTCTGCTAACAAGACTTTCTCAAACAATGTCTCGGAAGTACTTTTAGATTACCTGACCAGTACTAGTTATGGATTGGGCTGGTCTCTGACAGACGATATAGATTTAGATAGTTTCTATAGAGCAAAGGTTATAGCCGACCAAGTAATGCAGGCCCAAGGTACTACCGCTAATGAGATACCTTCTTCCGTAGAGTTCAATGACACAGATTTATTCCCATATAACTACTTCAGTGAATCACGGAATGCATGGAGAGAAAGCGGAGATGGGGACACCTACCTCGAGGCTTATCAGTCTTTTGGCCTTGTAGGGAATACAGGATCTAGACCCGGTTGGCAAGACAGACGCTCTGTATACCAAGCTTCAGACTTATCCTCGGATATGAAGAGGTATGAGTTCAATGGTGTACTATCTACCGATAACACACACAGGGATAATATATCCTCAATACTTCAGGTTGTTCCCGGCTACTCTTTCTTTAGGAGTCCCACGGGAAAATGGAAACTGGTATTCCCTGACTCGGTCACCGACGAGGCAACTCAATCTGTTG
>WLWH01000235.1_pt1 | contig 47476 bp, 51 predicted proteins | sample 6712741 | NCBI WGS metagenome assembly WLWH01 (sample SAMN12718694, study PRJNA515312) | sponge metagenome | isolation source: marine sponge | host: Mycale hentscheli | place: New Zealand: South Island, Marlborough, Capsize Point | collected 2003-05-01 | reverse complement strand
CGAGTCCGCAGAAGACGGCTGGATCGGTGACGGCAACCGGACCGTACGAGGGAACGACGGTGGGCAAAGCGCTCTCGGGCACATCAAAGATCGAGCACAGATCGGCACTCCAGGCACCGGTGTGAATATCGAACAAGAGCGTCCGTGAGGCGTTGGTTGCGTCGGTCACGTGTTCGAGTCCGCGCGTCATCCGGGCAATCAGGTACGAATCGACGGTGCCCATGGCCACTCGACCGTTGGTTACGTGGGCCCAGTGTTGTGGCTCGTTCTCGGCGATCCATAGCGCTTTCGTTCCGCTGAAATACGGATCGAGGCGAAGACCCGTGCGGTCCGCAATGAGTGCTTCGTGCCCCTCGCTGCGAAGGCGGTCGCACAATGGGGCGGTACGTCGGTCCTGCCACACGATCGCTTTGCGGGGTGAACCCATCGTCTCTCGATCCCACAGGCACCACGTCTCGCGCTGGTTCGTGATTCCTATCGCGACGACAGCCGCTCGGTCGATGTTCTCGAGCGCTTCACTGGTGGCGGCGATCGTGGCCGACCACACCTCACCTAGGTCGTGTTCCACTCGATCCTCTGCAGGGAAGTGCTGCGCGAACTCGCGGTAACCCGAGGCAACGACCCGAGCTGATGCGTCCACCACGAGGGCGGTGACGCCCGTGGTGCCGGCATCGATGGACATGATGAGGTCGGACGTCACTGTGCTTCCCCTACCTGCGCCCACATCTGCGCGCTCGTTCTCGTGCACATCGACATCGGAAGCGTAGCCACCAGCGCCAGGGTGTGTGCTGCTTGGTGTGGCGTTCCGTCTGCTGCTCGGAGTGCTGCTTTGAGTCCGCCGCTCATCCACTAGATTGAGAATGACAGCGTTTACAAACAATTAAGGGATAGGGACATGCGCGTTGGAGTTCTGACCGGAGGGGGCGATTGCCCGGGTTTGAACGCGGTAATCCGCGCCGTTGTTCGTCGAGGAGTGACGGACTACGGGTACGAGTTTGTTGGCTTCCGCGATGGCTGGAGGGGCCCGCTGGAGGGGCTCACCGTGGAACTCGGTATCCCGCAGGTGCGCGGGCTTCTTCCGCGTGGCGGCACCATTTTGGGTTCGTCGCGCACCAACCCCATCCAGGTCGACGGCGGTATTGACACCATCAAGGAGAACATGACGTCGCTTGGCGTGGATGCCCTTGTTGCCATCGGTGGTGAAGACACTCTCGGGGTGGCGACGGCTTTGACCGACGCCGGGCTTCCCGCAGTGGGTGTCCCCAAGACCATCGATAACGATCTGAGCGCAACTGATTTCACCTTCGGCTTCGATACCGCGGTAACGATCGCGACCGAGGCGATCGATCGCCTCCACACCACCGCGGAGTCTCATCACCGGATTCTGATCTGCGAGGTCATGGGTCGGCACGCTGGATGGATCGCGCTCCACTCCGGCATGGCTGGCGGGGCGAATGTGATTTTGATCCCCGAGGTGCCCTTCGACCTTGACCAGGTCGTCGAATGGGTCGAGTCACGATTCCGGTCGCATTACGCACCGATTATTTGTGTCGCCGAGGGTGCGCTCCCTCGCGATGGGGATCTCGTTACCAAGGACGCGACCCTGGATGCGTTCGGGCACGTGAAGCTCTCGGGTATCGGGGAGTGGCTGGCTTCGCAGATCGAGGAGCGCACCGGCAAGGAAGCCCGCACAACCGTCCTCGGTCACGTGCAGCGGGGAGGAACCCCGACGGCTTTCGATCGCGTGCTCGCCACTCGATTCGGGCTCAACGCCATTGCCGCCGTCAAGGACGAGGCGTGGGGAACCATGGTGGCTCTGCAAGGGACCGACATCGTTCGCGTGCCTCTTCAGGCTGCGACAGGAACATTGAAAACCGTTCCTGCGGAGCGGTACGAGGAGGCAATGGCCTTCTTCGGCTGAGCGCGGCCTACCCTTTGCTCGTGGACTCCATGACCTGGCCGGACCTGGCCGCGGTCCAGCAACCCCCGTGGCCGGACGCCCCGGAGGTCGAGCGTGCCGTGGCGCAGTTGCGGGCCCTGCCACCCCTGGTGTTCGCCGGTGAATGCGACCTGCTCACCGAGCGTCTGGCTCAGGCGTCGCGGGGTGAGGCGTTTGTTCTGACCGGCGGTGACTGCGCGGAAACATTCGAGGCCAACACCGCGGATTCGATCCGGGCCCGACTCAAGACGGTGCTGCAGATGTCGGTCGTGCTCACGTACGCGGCGTCCCTTCCCGTGGTCAAGATGGGCCGGCTGGCTGGCCAGTACTTCAAGCCGCGCAGCAAGACGGTGGAAATTCGCGACGGCGTCGAGTTGACCAGTTACCTCGGCGATGCGGTGAACGCACTGGCCTTCGATCCGGATTCCCGGCGGCCCGACCCGCAGCGTCTGGTGCAGGCGTACCACGCGTCGGGAAGCGCGTTGAACCTCGTGCGGGCCTTCACCCAGGGTGGCTACGCCGACCTGCGTCAGGTGCACGCATGGAATCAAGACTTCGTACGGGACTCAGCCGCCGGCGAGCGATATGAGGAACTCGCCGAACACATCAACCGAGCACTGTCCTTCATGCAGGCGTGCGGAACGGATCCCGTCGAGTTCGAGCGAGTGGAGTTCTACGCCGCTCACGAGGCACTGTCGATGGATTACGAGCGGGCGCTCACGCGGATCGACTCACGTACCGGAAAGCCCTACGACGTGTCGGGTCACTTCCTGTGGGTCGGGGAGCGCACGCGTCAACTCGACGGCGCCCACATGCATTTCGCGTCAACCATCAGCAACCCCATTGGCATGAAGGTGGGGCCGACGGCATCACCGGATGAGATCGTCGAAGCCGCCCAAGTGCTCAACCCCGATCGGATACCCGGTCGACTTTCTCTGATCACGCGTATGGGCGCGGGCCAGGTGCGCGACGTGCTCCCGGGAATCGTCCAAAAGGTTGATGCCAGTGGAATTCCCGTGGTGTGGGTGTGCGACCCGATGCATGGAAACACGCGGGAGGCGGCGAGCGGGCATAAGACTCGACTCTTCGATGACGTCATCGATGAGGTCGAGGGGTACTTCGAAGCCCACCGTCAATTGGGGACGTTCCCGGGCGGAATCCATGTGGAGCTCACCGGCGACGACGTCACCGAATGCGTCGGCGGCACGGCCGGAGTCGCCGAAACCGACCTGCATCAGCGGTACGAAACGGCCTGTGATCCTCGGTTGAATCGCGAGCAGAGCTTGGAGCTCGCGTTTCTCGTCGCGGACATGCTGCTCAAGCGCTGATCAACACACGGGTCGACGTGGCCATGGACCGCCGAGCACGGCTGAGCGCCATCATGAAGCGAGACGGGTCCATGTGCGTGTGGTGCCGCCGGGACATCGACACGGACCTCGTCGCGGCGACGACTGAGCATCTTGTGCCCCGCATCAAAGGCGGACCGAGTTGGTTGGAAAACGAAGTGGCTGCCTGTCGGCGGTGCAACGGTGAGCGCGGCCACCGAACGCCTGCCGAGTGGATCGAGGAGTGTCAACGCCGCGGCTGGGAACCGGCGATCGCCACGGTGATTGGCGTGTTCGAGGAGTTCCAGACGAAGGTCGCCCGCGAGGGAGGCGCACGACGAGCCCGGCCGTACGTGGACAGTCAGCTGCGGCGGCTGCGCAACATGCGGGTGGGGTGACGCCTGGCGATGCGCTCGATTCAGATGATGCGCAGTATCACTGTGGTCCCGCGGGGGACGAGCTCACCCGGTGACGGCGACTGATCAAAGACACGATTTAAGCGCGTGACTGCGCCGTCATCGATTTCTGCCACGAGTCCTAGACGTTCGAGTTCGGCGACGGCGTTGTCCTGACGCCTATCGATCAAGTCCGGCACTTCCACCGGAGGTGGACCCTTGGACACCACGATCTTCACCGTGCTGCCCGAGTCGACCACGGTGGCGGCCTTTGGAGCCATGGACACGACCCGACCCTGGGCAACGGATTCGGAAAACTCCTTCACAGCCGAGACTTGAACCCCAGCCTGTTCTAGACGCTTGATGGCTACGGCCTGTTTCTTGCCGGTGATATCCGCAAGCTCGACCGGCTCAGGGCCCTTGGAAATGATCAGATCCACCGGCGTATCCACAGGCACCGGTTCGCCCATGGGGGGATCGGTGCTGGCGACTTGTCCGGTGGGGACTTGATCGTCGAAGGCCTCCACTCGACCCCCGGATGCCAGACCAGCGGAGACGATTGCCTCGGTGGCCTCCTTCGGTGTGGAGCCCCGAACATCCGGGACGGCGTAGCGTTCGGCCCCGAGCGAGACGACGACGCCGACGGTTCCCGAGGCGGCGATGCCCTCTCCCGGGCCCGGGTCTGTCGTCAGCACCGAGCCGGCGGGGATGGTTTCGCTGTATTGCTCGGCCGTTGCCTCGATCGCCAAGCCCTCGGCCGCGAGGGTCGCCGTGGCTTCGTCGAAGGTTTGACCGACCACATCGGGTGTGGGGGAGTAGGTACCGGGGCCGACGGCTAGCCACCAGCCGGCTACGCCAGCGCCGGCGATCGTGACGATGACCGCGAGCGCGACGAACAGGCGCAGTCCTCGCCGCGGCCGCTGGTCCTCGTACTCGCCGAAGTCGTCGTCATCGAAATCGTCAGAATCCCCGTAATCCCGGTATCCGTCGTCGGCCTCGGTCATAACGTCGCTTCCGGAGCGAGGCTCGTATCCCCGTCCGCCACCTGCCTCCACAGGGTTGTTCAAGCCGACGACCAACGTGTCGTTCATCGCGGGGGCGTCCATGAACGGTGTCGGAGCCGGAAGGGACGCTCGGGCTCGCCGGACGTCGGCAAGGAAATCCTGACTGTTTCGGTACCGCTGCCCCGGGTCACGGCGAGTGGCGGTGCGAACGATCGCATCAGCTTCCGGGGGAACCCCACTGCTCACACTCGATGGAGCGGGAACGTCGGAATTCACGTGCTGGTACGCGACCGACAACGGACTGTCGCCACCGTGCGGAACCTGTCCGGTGACCATTTCGAACAAGCAGATGCCGGCGGCGTAGAAATCCGTGCGCTCATCCGCCTCTCCGCTTTCCACCTGTTCGGGCGCCAGATACGCCACCGTGCCGATCAAGACGCCGGCCGTTGCGTTGGTTTCGGACGTGGCGACAGCCCGGGCGAGGCCGAAGTCGGCCACCTTGACTCGGCCATCGTGAGAGATCAGGACGTTCTCGGGCTTTATGTCTCGATGCACCAGTCCCGCTGCGTGCGCCGCAGCAAGCGCCTCCACGACGGGCTCGAGGAAGACCAAGGCCTGTTCGGTCGTGAGGGGTCCGTAGTCACGAATGACGTCGCGCAGTGTTCGACCGGGAATGAGCTCCATGGCCAGGTACACCAGCCCGTCGGCCTCGCCCTGGTCGTAGACAGCGACCACGTGCGGGTGGGAGAGCCGAGCGGCCGACTTGGCCTCACGTTCGAAACGGGCGACGAATCCCGGATCGGCGGCCAAGTGCGGATGCATGACCTTCAAGGCCACCAGACGGTCGAGACGAAGATCAACCGCCTCGTACACCGTTGCCATCCCGCCGCGTGCGAGAAGTGCGCGAACCTCGTAGCGAGAACCAACAACCTTGCCGACGAGTCCCGCGCGCGCACCCGACTCCATTCTTGCGAGTGTAGGTTGGCACGCAGACGCCTCGCAGGAGCCACGCCCTCGTCCGGGGCCTCATCGCGCAAGACAAGACACGACTCAGTCGGTCATCGCATGCTCAGGTCAGAACCTGCAGTCGCAACGCCAAGCATGGAGGGGGTGTCGGCCGGCCACAGGGTGGGACGGAGTCCCTGATTTGCTGTCTTATCCCTGGCGTCCCTTGAAGCGAGGGTTCTTCTTGTTGATCACGTAGATCCGACCGCGCCGCCGGACTACCTGTGAACCAGACTTGTTCTTCAGCGACTTCAAGGAAGCTCGAACCTTCATGACGACGTCCTTTTCGAGTGGTAGGGAAGTAAGGCCATTTCTCGGGCATTCTTGATGGCTCGGGCGACCATCCGCTGCTGACTCACGGTGAGACCGGTGACGGAGCGCGACCGAATCTTGCCCCTGTCGGAAATGAACCTCGCCAGCAACGTTGTGTCCTTGTAGTCAATAAAATCCACGTGCGCGGGCAAGAACGGTGTGCGGTTTACACGCCGAGAGCTGTTGTCTTTAGAGCGGTCTTTTGGGGGCATGGCTGTCGTCACGTATCCCAGTTGTCGGGAGAAACGTGACCACGCTTCACGGCGGCGACAAGTCGACGAGGAACCCGGTAGGTGGTCCCTCGCACGATGACGGGAACGAGGGTGGGCGCTTCCGCCCTCCACCGGGATCGTCGGTGTCGTGTCCGGCTTCGAGACGTCCGACGCTTGGGAACTGCCATGTCGTGCTCCTTCTATGCGGCGTGGGGGATGTCTCCGAGCCACGGCTCTAGGCCGTCCTCTGATGTCAGCCATGTTCCTGGTTCGCGTTGCACTTCGGCATTGGAGAGCAGCAGGTTGCCGAAGATGGTGTGAACTCCGTTGGGTGCGCACCCCACTCCCGTCAGAATCAAGCGGGTCAGTGGCGTGTCGGGATCCCACTCGGAGTGCTGACCGATACTCACTTGGCCGTCCACTCCTTCCCACGTGTTTGCCATCGATGGGCGAGTGGGAACCCAGAAGCATCCGCGAGACCGGAATCGGCCGGAAAGGCCTTGAATCTCATCCATAAGTCGCTCGGGGTGAAACGGTCTCGTGGAGGACAGGTCGATACGCCAAGCCCGGCTTTCCCCCAGATTCGGCAGCTTGTACTCAGAGCGAGGATTGCGCCACGCGTGAGCCTCGCGACTGCTGTGGCGACCTGAGGTAAGTGCCTCCACGTCGATGTTCTCAATTCCCGGCACGAATTCGGCCGTCGGACGTATCAGAGCCGAAATGAAATCGCCGTCCACCTCTGAGATCGCCCCCATGGAAACAATCAGATCCGCGTATTCCACTTGTGCACAGGCAGCCTCGCCAACACTGCGTGGATCCCCAGGGCCGGTCTGCAGTCCAGACTCACCAAGCCAGTCAGAATCAAGAAGATGATCTACCGCGCCCTCACCGGGTACTGTGCTGATGACGCTGGCAAGTCGGATATAGCGTGAAACTTGAGCATCGCGCGCGATCGTGGCGCACAAATGATCGGCTTCCGCGCTCACCGGCAGGCACGCCACGATCGTCTTCCACTCTGGCTCCTGCGAGAGCCTGAGAATCGTCGGAAGTATGTCCTCGCGTACGGCACAACCCACACACGCGTGCTGGAGGTCGATGTCGGCGGTGTCCTCTGATCCATGCATGGAACTCACGAATCGTGACAGTTGTTGGGTGATTGGCTCGATCACATGGCGTATCGCCACAACGTCTGGCAAAGCCCAGACCAACGAAGCCATTGTGGCCTGCATAGCCGTCGGATCGACCCCGGTGACCACGATCAACGGCTTCCTCATGTAGAGCTCCCATACCGCCGACGGAAGGCCTCGACGCGGCCTTCTGTATCAATGACTCTGGTCTGCCCCGTCCACAGTGGGTGGCTATCGCTCGAGATCTCAACATCCATGACCGGTATCTCGACACCGTCCACCACCTGACGGGAAAGATCGGAGCGACTCACCAGTGTCGATCGGGTGACGACGATCCGGCCCGTAGAGATGTCCCGGAAGCCGACAGGTCCGTACGCAGGGTGAATGCCCTTCTTCACAATGTCCTCACTCCTGTTTGCGCTTGCTCGGCGGACCCCTTACTCTAATGAAAATGATTTTCAATTGCAATAGGAGTAGGCCCTCGCGAGAAGGCCGACGTACCGAGGGAGTGTCATGGCCCGTGTCTGCCAAGTGACGGGGGCTACCCCGGGCTTTGGAAACACCATCTCCCACTCCCACCGTCGATCGAAGCGGCGCTTCAACCTCAATGTTCAAAAGAAGACCTACTGGGTTCCCAGTCTTGGACGGAAGGTGGCGCTGACTGTCAGCGCGCGCGGCATCAAGACGATTGACAGTCGTGGCATCGACGCGGTGGTCGCGGCGATCATCCAGCGAGATGGGCATCTTTGATGTCCAAGAAGAGTAAGGACCTCCGCCCGATCATCAAAATGCGTTCGACGGCCGGCACCGGGTACACGTACGTAACTCGCAAGAACCGCCGCAACAACCCGGATCGGCTTGTACTTCGCAAGTTCGACCCGGTTGTCCGTCGGCACGTTGAATTCAAGGAGGACCGTTAATGGCGAAAAAGTCCAAGGTTGAGGCGAACGAGCGTCGAAAGCGAACCGCCGCCAAGTACGCCGCGCGCAGGGCCTTGCTGAAGGAGCAACTCCGGACAGCGCGAAGCGACAGTGAGCGCGCTGAAGCTGCCCGGGCCTTAAGCAAATTGCCTCGGGACGCAAGTCCGACCCGTATCCGAAACCGTGACGCCGCCGACGGTAGGCCTCGTGGCTACCTTCGGAAATTCGGACTTTCTCGAATCAACGTGAGAGCGATGGCGCATCGCGGCGAACTTCCGGGAGTTACGAAGTCCTCCTGGTAGAGGTACCTCTGCTGCGGCGCGGAAGGTATTGGTTCTTGCGCACCGACAACGATGGTCCACGACTCATGTGAGTCGAGACAGCAATTGAGCGACTCGATCCGCGGAGGTCCCGAGCGACACCACCACCGGGAGAAACGCGATTGCGGGTACCACCTGCGTTCCAATCAGTTCGTGGGTGCGAGCCCGAGCCTGAGGTCCCTCTCTCTGGATGCCGTCGGCCTGCCAGGGGATATCAGGCGAACACCACACGACCAACATTCGTGATCTTTCCGCCGCGGACCGCATCCCCACGAGCGCTGACGCGACCAACGAATCGTCGTTGAAGTACTGAAAGCTGTAGACCGCGGTCATGATCGGAGCCGGATCGCAGATCACGACACCGTTGGCGGGACTCGCTGCGATGGCGTCATCAAGCAGCCTTTGTTGCGTGCTCAGGATTTCTTCCTGCTCATTTTGGGCGGGAAGCCGTTTGGACCACGCCACGAAATCTCGCACAACTTCAGGAACGATGGTCACCGATCCTTCGGACTCACGTCCACGCAGCGCCTGGCTCAGGCCATTCGCGAGCGTGGTCTTGCCGGTGCATTCGCCCCCGAGAAGAAGCACGCTGACGGTCATGGACAAGTATTGGAGCATGCCGGCCTCGCTCGCGTACGTGGGCATCCTCGTTTTCGTGCTCGCAGGATCGTTATGGCTCGAAGCGGTTCTGCGAACGCACGTCTTTCGCCGCTGGCCTCGGCTCTTCCTGGTGATGGTCGTGGTCGTGTGGCCGTTCCTGGCATGGGACGCGTATGCCATTGCAAACGGTCATTGGTATTTCGATACCGACATGATTACGGGGATGTATCTGCCGGGGAATATTCCGCTGGATGAATTGCTGTTCTTCCTTGTGATTCCGCTCGCCTCGATCCTCACTCTCGAAGCTGTGCGCAGTGTCAAGGGCTGGCCCGTGGGTGACGGGAGCGATCGATGACCTACACGCAGATAGCGATTCTCGCGGTGGCCGCAGCCGTCATCATCGATCTATTCGTCTTCCGTACTCGTCTTGTGCGGCGTCGGGCTTTCTGGGTTTCCTACGCCATCATCTTCTTCTTCCAGCTCATCACCAACGGCATGTTCACCGGATTCAGGATCGTTCAATACGACGGAGCAGCGATCATCGGATCAACGTCACCGACGAGCGGGCCGCCACCGTTCCTTGGTGACGGGCGAGTGGCGTTTGCGCCCGTGGAGGATCTGCTCTTCGGTTTTTCACTGATCCTGCTATCGCTGTCCCTGTGGGTGCTTTTCGGTCGCCGAGGGATCGCCCGGACGCCCACCGCGGGCCCACCGATGTGGCGCCGGAGCCCGGATGAATAGTGCCCGCGTGTTCGATGAAGCGTGCAGGTGCGCGCACTGATTCACGCGCACTGATTCACGCGCACTGATTCACGCGTAGGACGGGTTGATCCCGTGCACATGACCGGCCCCGTGCCGCCGGCGAGCGCGCACGGCTCGCCGCCAGGCGGGTAGGGCAACCCACAGGCGCTCGCGCATCGATACCCGTGCCCGCTTCTTGAACACCTCGTAGTCGATGTTCGCGACTTCGTCGGCGATACCGCAATACAAGATGCGTGCGGCGTCGATGCAGTCACGCGACGACGGATGCAACATGTCGATACCCGGGCGAGATTCCGCTTCGAGTCGCTTGACGCGATCGATCTGGTGCCGGAGCGCAGCTTTGACCTCCGGCGTTGCTTCGCGCCTTTCCAAAACCGCTCGGTTAACACCGAAACGCTCGAGCTCATCCATCGGAAGATAGATGCGTCCGCGGTCTAGATCCTCGGACACGTCGCGGACGAAGTTCGCGAGTTGGAACGAGACGCCGAGCTTCATCGCGAAGTCGTAGGCCGCAGGATCAGATGGCTCCAGGATCGGCACCATCTGCAATCCGATGACCGCGGCCGAGCCGTAGACGTACTCATACAGGTGCTCGTACGTGGGGTACTCGGTCACGGTGAGATCCATGCGCATGGAATGCAAGAAAGCTTCGAAATGTTCGCGAGGGATCTCCCAGCGCAGGACCGTATCCACAACCGCCCGGCACACCGGATCGTCCGAACGCCCACGTTCGAGGTCGGCGAGGAATGCATCGCCCCAGGTGCCCAGCCAGTCGGACTTCTCCTGATCGGACAGTGTCGAAGCCAGATCGTCGACGATCTCATCGGCGTACCGCGCGAAGCCGTACAACGCGTGGACGTAGGGCCGCTTGCCGGGCGGGAGCAGCAGTGTCGCGAGGTAGTAGGTCTTGCCGTGGGCCGAATTGAGCTCCCGGCACCGTTCGTAGGACGCACGTAACTGCGGGTCGGTGATCCCTGCGCGGTCCAGATCCCGAGAACTCATGCGTCCGAACCTATCGGCGGGCGCGGGACCTGTACGTCGGATCGGGGCCGGTGATGCGCTCGGCCGCGAGACGCCCGGAGATAAGCACCATAGGAACGCCCACTCCGGGCTGGGTGCCTGAGCCCGTGAAAACAACGTTTTCTCCCCATATGTTTCCTGGGCGGAACGGGCCGGTTTGCAGGAAGGAGTGGGCGGAGGCGAAGGGTGCCCCTCGTTCCATGCCCCGGTCGGCCCAGTCCTGCGGGGTGGTGATGTCCTCCACCTCGATCGCATCGCCGAAGCCCACGTAGCCGCGCTCCTCAAGAGTCTGAACGACCTCGTCGCGATACCGGTCCTTGGTCATCGACCAATCAATGGGGGAGTCGAGATTGGGCGTGGGAAACAGGACGTAGTAGATGTGTTTACCGTCCGGGGCCAGATCGGGGTCCGAGCGGCTCGGGTTCGTCACCAACAGGCTTGGATCGCTCATGAGTTGCTTACGGTCGATCAGATCCTCGAAGACGCCCTTCCACGATTTACCGAAGTGAATGTTGTGGTGCGCGAGCTTCGAGTACTCCGCCGATGACCCAGCCAAGAGCAGGTAGCACGAGGGGGAGTAGTCCAATCGACGCACGCTCCACGGCTCCCGGCCGAGCAAATCGCGGTAGGCGATGGGGAGATCGGGGTTGAGTACGAATGCGTCTGCTGTGATGCGTTCCCCGTCGGAAGTGATGGCCGCCGCGGCGCGACCCCCCGACACCTCGATCGTCTCCACGTTCGTGCCGTAGCGGATGGTGACCCCGTGCTTCTCGGCCGCCGCCGCCATCGCCTGGGGCACGGCATGCATGCCGCCCTTGGGGAAGAAAACGCCGGCAACGGAGTCCATGTAGGCAATGACTGCGTAGATCGCGAGCGCGTCGTAGGGCGACAAGCCGGCGTACATCGCCTGAAACGAGTAAACCCGTTCGGTGCGGGGATCGGACAGGAACTCGCGCACTTTGGGAGCCAATTTGCGAAAACCACCGATCGCGAACAGGCGCGCGAGGTCGGGGGTGATCAAATCCAACGGTGAGTCGATATTCCGATCGATGAAGTCCTTCATTTCGTATCGGTAGAGGTCGGATACGAAGTCCACGTACCGGCGGTAGCCCGCCGCCTCCTGCGGACCGATCACGGTTCTGATCTCCTCGGCCATCTCGTCGACGTCCGCGTGCACGTCCAAGACGGACCCGTCCGGGTAGAAGGACCGATACAGCGGCGCCACCGGGGATAACTGCAGCCAGTCCTCCATGTTCTCGCCGAGGCAGTCGAAGGCGTCGGCGATGAGATCGGGCATCGTCAGCACGGAGGGGCCGGTATCGATGCGGTACTCGCCTGACGGCCCTTGTAGATGAACCTGACCGGCCCGGCCTCCGGGGCTGTCATCGCGCTCGAGAATCGTGACCGCCCGACCGGCGCCCGCGAGTCGCATCGCAGCTGATAGGCCCGCAAGGCCGGCACCGACGACGACCACCTCGTCCGTCGGCCCCGCCACGGTCCGGGGACCGGTCCACGGCATGAAGCGCTGGGCCTGAGCGAGAACGGACATGGGGCTCCTTGCTAAGCGACAGTTGCTGGGCGGCTTCTAAGTGTGCCGTGAATTAGACGCTTCTGCGCGTTGCGGCGTACGCCAGCCCGGTGAGCACCTCTCGTGCGTCGTCCGATAGCCCCGCACCTTCGAGGCAGGCCAGGGATCGATCGAGAAGCTCGTCGATCATCGTTTCGGTGCTCGCCAGGGCTCCGGTGTCCTCGATGATGGAGCGCAGGGTTTCGACGCCGGCGTGGTCGAGGCCGGGATCGCCGAGCAGGGCACGCAGATGGCCGCGTTGTGCCTCATCGGCCCGCTGGTGCGCGAGAGCGATGAGAACTGTGCGCTTACCCTCGCGCAGATCATCTCCTGCGGGTTTGCCGGTCTGCTCCGGGTCGCCGAAGACCCCGAGAACGTCGTCCCGCAGCTGGAAGGCTTCACCGAGGGGCAGTCCGTATCCGGAGTAGGCGGCGACGATCTCCTCTGGTGCGCCGGCGATGGCCGCACCGATGTGAAGGGGGCGTTCGATCGTGTACTTCGCTGATTTGTAGCGAATCACCTGCATCGCACGATCGACCGAGCCGCCGCCGTTGGCCTGCTCGAGGAGGTCGAGGTACTGGCCGGCCATCAACTCCGAGCGCATTTCGTCGTAGACGTGCTTGGCGCGAGTCACCGCATCGCGATCGAGATCTGAGGTCAACAGGACTTCATCTGCCCAGGACAAGCACAGGTCGCCGAGCAGAATGGCGGCTCCCACTCCGAAGGATTCGGGGGACCCCAACCATTGTTCGTTTCGGTGCACTCCAGCGAAACGCCGGTGAGCCGCCGGCAGGCCCCGGCGGGTATCCGACCCGTCCATCACATCGTCGTGAATGAGGGCGCACGCCTGCAAGAACTCCAAGCCCGTGACGGCGTGAACGACGGCCGACTCCTCGGCAGATCTCAGGGTGACGTCGGCCGTTGCGCCCCGCCAACCCCAGTACGCGAACGCCGGACGCAGTCGCTTTCCGCCGGCAAGGAGATCCCGTAACGCCGAGACGAGCGGTTCCATATCCGGGCTGACGTTGGCCAGCAGCGTGCCCTGTCGGGCGAGAACGTTGTCGATCGTCGCCTGAACACGCGGTCGAAGGTCCGCTGCGTCCAGCGGAGCCCGGATCAGTTCAGACGTGAGATCAGACGTGTGATTTCGCACCGCGCCAGCGTAGCGAGCGAGCGCGAACAAGGGCGCCGCTCGCGCTGTCCGGGTGTTCGGGTGCCGTTAGGCCCGTCCGACAAGAGATGCCGTTATTTCCGCCCCCATACCTACCAGCGGAAGCCCACCGCCGGGGTGTGAACTCCCGCCGACGAGGAAGAGGCCGGGAATCGGTGAGGCGTTCGTTGGTCGGGCGAACGCCGCGCGCGGACCGTTGCTTGCGGTTCCGTAAATCGATCCCCCCGGGGCCCTGGCCGTGCGCTCGAGATCCGCGGGGCTTCGCCACTCGTGCCACAGAACCCGATCCCGAACGTCGACGCCGCGCTGGGCCAACAGGTCAAGGATCCGTTGGGCGTAACCCTCGGCGAGTCCTGGACTCGTCCAATCCACACCCCCGGTCGGATCGTGGCGAGGGGCATTGACCAGCACGAACCACGACTCGTGATCGGAGTCAGGTCGCATTTGGGGGTCGTCGGGTGCGCACACGTAGATCGCGGGGTCCTCGACCGGTCGTGGCGCCCGGCCGAAGATCGCATCGAATTCCGCGTCGTAGTCCGCGGGAAACCACACGTTGTGATGCTGCAGCCCGGGCGTTCTGCCGCGAAGTGCGAGCAGCAGAACAAAGCCCGCCAGGCTTGGATCGGTTCGGTCGATGGATCGGGAAACCTTGATCGCACGCTCGTCGTGAAGCAGGTCGGAGTACAGCACCCCGGCATCGATGCCCGAGACCACCACGTCGCACTCGTGATGCGCTCCGTCCGCGACGACGCCGGTGACGCCGGCCTGGTTGGTCGTGACCTCCGTGATGTCGATGCCGGTTCGAACATCGACTCCCCGTTCGATGCATCGCCGATGGAGAGCGTCGGCGAGCGTGCCCAAGCCGCCCCCGAGATGCCAGACGCCGAACTCTTGCTCGACGTAGGGGACCGTCGCCAATACGGCCGGGGCCTTGCGTGGATCGGATCCGGTGTACGTCGCGTACCGGTCCAGTAATGTCACGGCCCGCGGGTCGGACAACATCGAACGTCCCAATCCCCGCAACGTGGACCAGGGGGCGATCGTTCGCACGTCTGCGGGTTTCGCGAGCGGTAGTAGCGTGCGCCACCCGGCGAGAGGTGATTGCAGGAACGGCCCTCGGGTGAGCCGCCACATCTGGCCAGCGCGATCCATCAAGGCCCGCCACTGACTCCCGGTATCTCCACCGAACGCGTCGTGAAGTGCCATGGCGCACCGCGCAGGATCAACACCGGGAACGGTGGCCGTGGTTCCGTCCGCGAAGTGGTAGCCGAAAGCCGGCTCCACTTCCTGGAGATCGACTTCCTCCTCCAACGGTCGGCCGGTCTTCATGAACAGATCGCGGTAGACCGCGGGCAGAGTGAACAGACTCGGGCCTGTGTCGAACGCGAAGCCATCTCGTCGATAGGTGGCCAACTTCCCGCCGACGTGTGGCGACTGCTCGAACAACTGAACGGCGTGACCCTTGACGGCCAGTCGTGCCGCGGTCGCCAAGCCGCCGGCCCCGGCACCGATGACGATGACTCGGCTCATCCGGTCAACCTCCGGCCCTTCCACTGCGTCGTGCCGCGAAGGTGGCGCCACCACGACACAGCATTGATCGTGGTGAAGGCGATGATGGAGGCCGGGTGAGCGAGCGCGTCGGGGAATGTGCGCTCTCCAGTTCCCTGCGCGACGACGACGCGGCCACCCACGCCTGCGAGGTACCCCGCAACTCCCCAGGTGCGAGTGGATCCTCGACCGAATACCGCGGCGATCACCGGTACGACGTAGAAGCCTAGAAGCAGTCCGTTCACCGCGACCGAGCCGGCGATACCGGAGAAGGCCGCCCAGGCTGACTTGGTGTACCCATCGATCAGATCCGTTGCGCAGCAGTACATCCGACACGACGCGATATGCGAGCCGTCGACGGTCAACGCGCGGTGACCGGCCCGACGCAAAACCCGCATCAAGGCAACGTCTTCGATCACCTCACCACGCACCGCCGCGTGGCTGCCCGATTGTCGGTACGCGCGGGCGTCGAAGACGAGGAGTTGACCGTTGGCAACAGACATCGACGCCCACTGCCGGTTCTGTGCAACACCGAGGGGAACGGTGGTCATCCACGACCACGCCAGGAGCGGTTGCACAAGCCTCTCGAGCCAGGAACCCGCGGACTGTCTCGGATACGGAGCAACCAGGTCGGCGCTCTCGGACCGAAGTTGGTGCACCAATGCGTTGATCGCGTCGGGCTGGAGAACCACATCGGCGTCCATGAAGACCAGCACCGACGCATCGGGTGTCGATTCGGCTAGTCGCGCGCACGCGAAGTTCTTCCCGAGCCATCCTGGTGGCGGCACCTCATCGGGTGCGCGCGTCACGTGAACGCGGGGATCGTCGGCTGCTGCGCGCTCGGCTATCTCGGCCGTACCGTCGGATGAGCCGTCGTCGAGAACGTGGATGGTCGTCTGCGGGACTCCCCGTTGCCGCTGAACGCTCGCCAGGGCGTCGCCGAGAGCGTCGACTTCATTCCGGGCCGGGATGTGCACAGCGATCGACTCGGTTATGTCCTCATCCACCGGTGTCGGGCGCCGCAGGATTCGCCTGTTCCATGCGGCGTGGGCGGTGAGTGCGACGGCACCCACTGCGAATACGGGCAGAAGACGCCTCACCATGCGGGTTGGCTCCATAAACGCCACGCCCACGGAATGATCACGATCCCCATCGCGACTCCTCCCCAGATCGCGACCGCGGGGCGGTCGAAGAAGACGGCGGCGCCCAGAACGTTGGACGCGTAGGTCCACAACAGCAGTGTGTTGGGTGCCGAGTCGTTCGCAGTCTTTCGGGGAAGTCGGTCGAGCAGGAACATCAGCAGCATGCCGGCCAGCCACCACCCGAGGAAGTTCTGCAGTGGGATCCCGGGGATTCCCGGAAGTTGCCAACCGACGGTCGTCCACGTCCAGTAGCCCTCGCCCACCATCTGCGGGTCCAGGAACAGATCCCACGACATCAGCAGCCAGCCGCCAATGATGGCCACGCCGAGGCTTGTCGTCGACAGGCGCTGGACTGCGAGGAGCATCGGATACGACACCATCGACCACGCCATGGGAATGAGGATCGGTACGGAGAGCACGGACACCCCGAGAGCGCTCGTGTACTCGTACTCACCGAATGGAAATTGCGTCGTTGTTCCCAGAACCTCGATCAGCCACCCGAAAGCGAGTGTGATGGCGAAAAAGCCGAGGGTCCATGCGAGCCCTCGACTCACGAACGCGTGCGTGACGGAGGCAAGGAAAAAGGCCGTCACTGACGCTGCGGTCACAGCGACGCGTGCCGAGTCGGGCACCAGAACCCATGCGATCTGCAGGCCGATGGTGAGAGCGACCAACACCCAGGGGATAAGTCGAAACCACCGGTTTCCGCCCCGACCGGGCTGCGATCGCGGGCCGGTATAGACGCGCTGGCTCACGCTTCGCAAGCATAGGGTGAGCGCCATGGCGACGGACTCCCCGGATTTGGGCGTCGATCTGAGCCGGACTCTCCCGCTCGTTGTCGAAGCGATCGAACGTTGGCAGGAGTCTTACGGCGGGGTCGAATCAGCGCCGGTGAGTGCTGTCGACGCCAAGACGTGGCGCGAGACCCTTGATCAATTTTTGGCTCGCCTCACCGATGAGCAGTACCCGTTCTTCCACCCGCATTACGCCGGGCAGATGTTGAAGCCCCCGCACCCGGTGGCGGTGGTCGGATATCTGGCCGCGATGTTGATCAATCCGAACAATCACGCCCTGGACGGGGGGCCATCAACTGCCGCGATGGAGAAAGAGTGTGTCGAGCGCCTGGCCGCCATGTTCGGGATGGATCAACACCTCGGGCACCTGACTTCTAGTGGCACCATCGCCAATCTGGAGGCCCTGTGGGTGGGGAGAGAGGAAAAGCCCGGCTCCGTGGTCGCCGTCAGCCGCGATGCTCACTACACGCACGCGCGCATGGGCAACGTCCTCGGCGTCGAGGTGGTCGACATAGACGTCGACGATTCCGGACGCATGGCGGTGGACGACCTTGCCCGAGTGCTGGAGACCCACAACGTCGGCACCGTCGTTGTCACCCTGGGAACGACGGCGCTCGGCGCGATCGATCCCCTCGATGACATCATCCCCGTGGCTCGGGCCGCTGGCGCTCGCGTGCATGTAGATGGTGCCTATGGCGGCTTCTTCGCGCTGGTGGCCGACGACTCGAACGACGGTGTCCCGTCGCGGCATTTCTCCGCGATCGCACGGGCTGATTCGGTGGTCGTCGATCCACACAAGCACGGGCTCCAGCCGTACGGCTGCGGTGCGGTTCTGTTCGCCGATCCCGGTATCGGCACCCACTACGCGCACGAGTCTCCGTACACCTACTTTTCCAGCGACGAACTCCATCTTGGGGAAATCTCCTTGGAGTGCTCGCGGGCCGGTGCCGCCGCGGCGGCCTTCTGGCTCACCACGGAAGTATTCCCGTTGACCCCTGACGGACTCGGACACGTCCTTCGGCCCGGGCTGCGCGGTGCCCGCCGCATGCACTCGCTACTGCAGGCGTCGTCGGATGTGCAGTCGTTGCAAGAACCTGAACTCGACATCGTCGGGTATCTCACCCGGGCGCGTACGGCATCGAGGGTCGACCGTGACTCGGTTCAGATCTTCGATGAGTTGGCGCTGCGTCCGTCCGATGAGCAATGGCACCTCGCGACCTACAACATGAACGTCGATGCCTTTGCTAAACGAGGTATCGATGTCGAGCCGGATCAAGAACACGCTCGGATACTCCGCAGTGTTCTCATGAAGCCAGAACACGACGCGGTCGTGGACGATTTAGTCAAGGTGCTCGAGGAGACAAGTCGACGTAGCGTTACGTCGTGAGCGTGCGTGCCGATGTTGTCGATACCGGACACAAGAAGCGGCGGGCGGGCAAAATCATCATCCACGCTCCGATTCAGAAGATTTTCGACATCCTCGCTGACCCTTATCGGCACCGTGAGTTCGACGAACCATCACGGATCGCCTGGCGGCATCTGGGTCATCACCGGTGGCGCTACGAGCTTCGCTCCATCGATCCCACCACCACGGAAGTGACCGAAACGTTCGATGGATCGACGGCGCGTTTCCCACCGGCCCTTGCGCTGATGAACGCCTACGACAACAACCAGAAGGCGATCGTGAAGACGCTCGTGAGGTTGAAGGAGATCGCTGAATCCCACGGGTAACGGGAAGTCGTTACTCGCCCGGCTCGCCTGACTCGCCCACTTCGGCGGCTTCGCCGCCGGTGATGCGCAGCAGTTCGTCGTACGTCGTGGGAAACACGTAGTGCGGGTGACCAGCGGCTGCCCACACTTGATCAAAGCGCGACAGCGCAACATCGACGATCGTCCTCAGGGGCTCCGGGTGACCCACCGGCGCGACTCCACCGATCGCGAACCCCGTGGCCGAGCGAACGTCTTGGGCGTTGGCTTTGGTAATCGTGGCTCCGGACAGCACCCCGGACAGTCGGAATATGTCCACCCGATGCCCGCCCGATGCGATCACCAGCACCGGATCGCCGTCGGCGAGGAAAATCAACGAGCTTGCGATCTGCCCCACCTCGATCCCCAGGGCCTGGGCAGCCTCGACGGCGGTGCGGGCGCTGTCTTCGAGCCGACGTACCTGACCGCTGACGCCCCGCTGGGCGAGCGCGGTACGCACCGCGATGACGGATTGCTGCTCGGTAGCCTCGGTCATGAGCGGCAGGGTATCCATCCGGCCCGTGAGTGGTCCTGATCTCAGGCTGCTCGAGGCAGGCCACCCGTGATCGGCCACTCAGTACGGGCCTTTCTCGACAGGCCACTCAGTACGGGCCTTTCTCGACAGGCCACTCGTGACAGATGGGGCTACGGGGGCTACAGTTCTCTCGTGGCACGGATTCTCGTAGTAGTACCCAGGCGCGCCTGACGACGCACCCCGTCGACGGCGCGCTCCCTCCTACCCACCCGGGTGTGGAGGGTTTTTCATTCTCACGACCGGAAAGTCTCAGGACAGGAAAGAGCACATGGGCGAGCAAATCACCGGAGCCGAATCGCTGGTGCGGTCCCTCGAGGCCGCCGAGGCGGACGTCGTCTTCGGAATCCCCGGAGGAGCCATTCTTCCCGTATACGACCCCTTGATGGACTCCACCAAAGTGCGGCACATCCTGGTACGCCACGAACAGGCGGCCGGTCACGCCGCCGAGGGATACGCCGGTGCGACCGGTCGGGTGGGCGTGTGTATGGCGACGAGTGGACCGGGGGCCACCAACCTCGTCACACCGATCGCCGACGCTCATATGGACTCAATCCCCCTGGTGGCCATCACCGGCCAGGTCCCCAGCCCCGCCATCGGGACCGACGCATTCCAGGAGGCGGACATCCGCGGCATCACTATGCCGATCACCAAGCACAACTACCTCATCACCGATCCCGACGAGATCCCGCGGGCGATCAACGAGGCGTTCCACTTGGCTGCGAGCGGGCGGCCGGGCCCGGTGCTGGTGGACATTTCTAAAGATGCGCTGCAAGCCGACACCGAGTTCTCCTGGCCATCGGAGATCGACCTTCCCGGGTACCACCCGACGACGCGGCCGCACTCCAAGCAGATCCGCGAGGCTGCTCGCGCGGTCCTGTCCGCCCGGCAACCGGTTCTCTACGTCGGCGGAGGAGTCATCCGCGGTGGAGCCTCCGCGGCGCTCTATCAACTCGCCGAACTCACGGGTATCCCCGTTGTCACCACCTTGATGGCTCGGGGTGCGTTCCCCGACTCGCACCCGCAGAACCTGGGCATGCCCGGGATGCACGGCACGGTCGCAGCGGTTGGGGCGCTGCAGCAATCAGACCTTCTCATCACGCTGGGAGCCCGATTCGACGACCGCGTCACCGGCAAGCTGTCGACGTTCGCGCCGAAGGCCTCCGTCATCCACGCCGACATCGACCCGGCGGAAATCGGCAAGAACAGAACCGCGGACATCCCGATCGTCGGCGATGTTGCGGAGATCATCCCCGAATTGATCATCGCGATCGAGGCTGAAATCTCCGAAGGTTCCCACCTCGAATACAGCGATTGGTGGAACCAACTGAACCGGCTCCGGGAGACGTATCCACTCGGCTACGACCTGCCCGAGGACGGATCGCTGTCACCGCAGTACGTCATCGAGCGGCTCGGAGCGCTGTCCGGCCCGGACAGCATCTACGCGGCGGGAGTGGGGCAACACCAGATGTGGGCCGCACAGTTCGTCGGCTACGAGCGGCCGGGTACGTGGCTCAACTCCGGCGGACTCGGCACGATGGGGTTTGCCGTTCCCGCAGCGATGGGAGCAAAGGTCGGACGCCCCGATACGACGGTGTGGGCCGTGGACGGTGACGGATGCTTCCAGATGACCAACCAGGAGTTGGCCACGTGCTCCATCAACGACATCCCGATCAAGGTTGCACTCATCAACAATTCCAGCCTCGGAATGGTGCGCCAGTGGCAGACGTTGTTCTATAACGAGCGCTACTCGAACACCGATCTGCACTCGCACTCGTTCCCAGATTTCGTGAAGTTGGCCGAGGCGTACGGCTGCTACGGATTGCAGGTGACGAACGCCGACGACGTCGACAGCACGATCGAGAAAGCTCTTGGCATGAACGATGCCCCCGTCGTTATCGATTTCCGAGTGCACAAAGACGCCATGGTGTGGCCGATGGTTGCGGCGGGAACCAGCAACGACGACATGATGGTCGCCCGAGCTATGGCGCCTGAGTGGGGGAGTGACGACTGATGTCTCGACACACTCTGTCCGTTCTCGTCGAAGACAAGCCCGGCGTGCTTGCGCGAGTGGCGAGCTTGTTCTCACGACGCGGCTTCAACATCGAATCTCTGGCCGTCGGCCCGACTGAGGTGCCTGAGGTCTCGCGTATGACGATCGTTGTCAACGTCGACCACCTGCCTTTGGAGCAGGTCACCAAGCAGTTGAACAAGCTGATCAACGTGCTGAAGATCGTCGAACTCGAAGACGATAGTTCTGTTCAGCGCGAGATCATGCTCGTCAAGGTCAAGGCGACGCTCGACACCCGCTCGCACATCCTCGAAACGGTCCAGTTGTTCCGGGCCAAGGTCGTCGATGTGAGCAATGAGGCCGTGACCATCGAAGCCACTGGCGCGCACGACAAACTGGAAGCATTGCTGCGAGTCCTGGAGCCCTTCGGCGTCAGCGAACTGGTCAAGTCGGGGCTCGTGGCCGTCGGCCGAGGGTCACGCTCGATTAGCGAGCGCAGCCTTCGTGCGGTCGAGCGCCCCGCCTGACCGCACTGAACCAGACCCACCTAGCCCGATAGCCTTCACTCACCCGATCTACCGAGGAGACAGCCACCGTGGCCGAGATGTACTACGACGACAACGCCGACCTTTCCATCATTCAAGGCCGGAAGGTCGCGATCATGGGGTTTGGCAGCCAAGGCCATGCCCACGCGCTATCCCTGCGGGATTCCGGTGTCGATGTTCGCGTCGGCCTACAGGAGGGGTCCAAGTCCCGAGCGAAGGCGGAGGAAGACGGGCTGCGCGTCGTTGATCCTGCTACCGCTGCCGCTGAGGCAGACGTCATCATGGTTCTAGTGCCCGACCCGGCGCAGAAGAAGTTGTACACGGAAGCCATCGAACCCAACCTGAAGGATGGCGACGCGCTGTTCTTCGCGCACGGCTTCAACATTCGTTTCGGATTCGTCCAGCCACCAGCAAATGTCGACGTGTGCATGGTTGCGCCGAAAGGCCCGGGCCACCTCGTTCGCCGCGAGTACGTTGCTGGTCGAGGCGTTCCCGTTCTCGTCGCCGTCGAACAGGACGCCACTGGTAACGCCTGGGCTCTGGCGCTGTCCTACGCCCGTGCGATCGGTGGACTTCGCGCCGGCGGCATCAAGACGACCTTCACCGAAGAGACCGAAACCGATCTTTTCGGTGAGCAGGCTGTTTTGTGCGGTGGAGCCAGCCAGTTGGTGATGTATGGCTTCGAAACCCTGGTCGAGGCCGGCTACCAGCCGGAAGTCGCGTACTTCGAGTGCCTACACGAGCTCAAACTGATCGTCGACTTGATGTACGAGGGCGGCATCGCCAAGCAGCGCTGGAGCGTTTCGGACACCGCCGAATACGGCGACTATGTTTCCGGACCGCGCGTCATCGACCCTCGGGTGAAAGAAAACATGCAGACGATTTTGGCGGACATTCAAAATGGAGCATTCGCGAACAGGTTCATGGCAGATCAAGAAGCCGGTGGACCGGAGTTCCAGGAGTTGCGTGAGAAGGGCGAGAAGCACCCGATCGAGGCGGTTGGCCGAGACCTGCGTCAGTTGATGAGTTGGGTTCAAGGCGACGACGATTACGTTGAAGGCAGCGCAGCGCGGTAATCCCGGATGGCGGGCGCGGCTGGAGACACCAAGGTTTGTGCTTCCTGCGGTCGAGTGATGACCTGGCGCAAAGCCTGGGAACGCACGTGGGATGACGTTAAGTACTGCTCGGATGCCTGCCGCAAGCGCAAGATCGGACCACAGGACACAGCGCTGGAGCAGTCGATCGTTCAGATGCTCGATCAGCGAAAAGCCGGGGCGACGATCTGCCCGAGTGAAGCGGCGAAGTTCGTTGGTGCCGACAACTGGCGCGAATTGATGGAGCCCGCCAGGCGAGCTGCCAGACGTTTGGTCGCCAGAGGCGAAGCTGAGATAACGCAACAGGGTCGAGTGGTGAATCCGTCGACAGCCAAGGGCCCCATTCGCATTCGAAAGGTTGATCGCCGATGAGCCGCACCCCGCTGCCGGCACCACCGGCGGACACCGATGGCGTCGTCGACTGGGTGAGCCATCATCTCGGCGACTTGGCGAGTGGTGATCCAACACCTTCACCCACTCGGGGTGGTCAAGCAGCCGCAGACGCGGCTCTCGACGGCTTCGACGTCACCGGATATGCGCGCCGGCGCAACGGCGTGCTCCCGCTCTCGGCCAGGGGTGCCTCTCGGCTGTCGCCCTACATCCGCCATGGCCTGCTGACTCTGCCGCGGGTGTATGAGCACGTGAAGTCCGGGCCAGCGTCGGACGTGGAGAAGTTCCGTGACGAACTGCTGTGGCAGGAGTACGCGCGTCACCTGTACGCGCGCATGGGTTCAGCGACCCGGACGTCGCTTCGTTTCGCCGTCCGAGACGAGTACCCGCCGGGGGAGAATCCGTGGGACGTTGAGGCGTCCTGTTTGCAAGAGTCCTGGCGCGAACTCGTGGACACCGGTTACCTGACCAACCAGGCGCGCATGTGGCTCTCCTCGCATTGGACCGTGCGTCAGGGCTGGGGTTGGCGTGACGGCGAAGACTTATTCTTTCGCCATCTACTCGACGGTTCGCGAGCGGCCAACAGATCCGGTTGGCAATGGACCGTCGGCGCGTTGACGGGAAAGCCTTACGGCTTTTCACGATGGCAGGTCGAGAAGAGGGCGCCGGAGTTGTGCCGGCGGTGCCCGGTGAGCGACGCCTGCCCCATTCAGGATTGGCCCGAGGACCAGCGCCCCGAACCTCGCTCGATGGTGGATCCCCGGATGCGTCGCGATGATGATGTGGAAGCAACGGCGGGACCCATCGATCCTCGGGTGGAGGGTCGACCCGAAGCCGTATGGATCACCGCCGAGAGCCTGGGTCGCGACGATCCCGCGATGACAGCCCACGCCGACCTTCCCGTGGTCTTCGTATTCGATGACGCGCTTTTACGGCGATTGCGGTTGAGCTTCGCGCGATTGACTTTTCTGGCCGAGGCCCTCGCCGACCTGTCGCTCGAACGACAGGTGCAGACCTACCGCGGGAACGTCTCGGAAACACTCGCCGATGTCGGTCCGGTAGCCGCGACGTTCACCCCTGTACCGGGGTGGCGTCGAATCTCTGCGCGCGTCACCATCGCGGCCACCTACCCGTGGCCGTGGCTGCGTCGACCGCACGGTGGGTCGATCACATCCTTCACAGCGTGGTCTAAGTCACGTGCGTCCCGTCGCTAGGCTTCCCCCGTGTCTGCATCCCGAGTATTGATCGCCGAAGAACTATCTCCTGCGACCGTCGAGGCCTTGGGCCCGGACTTCGAGGTGGTTCGCTGTGACGGAGCCAATCGCGAGGAGTTGATTCCTGCGATAGCGGATGTCGATGCGATTTTGGTCCGGTCAGCGACGAAGGTCGACGCGGAGGCCATCGCTGTGGCGAAGCGTCTCAAGGTCATCGCGCGCGCGGGCGTCGGGTTGGACAACGTCGACGTCAAGGCCGCCACCCAGGCGGGCGTCATGGTGGTGAACGCTCCCACTTCCAACATCGTCAGCGCCGCAGAGTTGGCGGTGGGACTATTGCTCGCCAGCGCGCGCAATATCGTGCCCGCGAACTCCGCGCTGCACCGTGGTGAGTGGAAGCGTTCCAAGTACACCGGCGTCGAGGTGACGGACAAGACCGTCGGCATCGTGGGGCTCGGCCGGATCGGGATCCTCGTTGCACAGCGCCTCGCCGCGTTCGGCGTGAACCTGATCGCGTACGACCCCTACGTTCAGCCAGCGCGCGCGGCCCAACTGGGTGTGCACATGGTCACCCTCGACGAGTTACTGGCCGACGCCGACTTCATCACCGTGCACCTGCCCAAGACGCCGGAGACAGTCGGCCTCATCGGGGAAGAAGCGCTCGGCAAGGTTAAGCCGACCGTTCACATCATCAATGCCGCGCGCGGCGGCATCGTGGATGAGGCCGCGCTGTTCACCGCGATGACCGAAGGCCGGGTAGCCGGAGCCGGTCTGGATGTCTACGCGTCTGAGCCGTGCACCGACTCGCCGCTCTTCACGCTGGAGAACGTCGTGGCGACACCCCACCTGGGCGCCTCTACCGACGAGGCTCAAGAGAAGGCGGGAATTGCGGTCGCCAAGTCGGTTCGCTTGGCGTTGGCAGGGGAGTTGGTCCCCGATGCGGTCAATGTGCAGGGCGGGCAGATCGACGAAGCCGTCAAGGCGGTTTTGCCGCTGGCGGAGCGGATCGGCGCGGTTGCGTGCGGATTGGCGACCGCTGCCGTCGAGCGAGTGGATATCGAAGTCCTCGGCGAAATCGTGGAGCACGACGTCCGCGTGCTCGAACTGTCAGCTCTCAAGGGAGTCTTCCAAGTGCTCATCCACGATCCGGTGTCGTATGTGAATGCGCCGGTGCTTGCTGAGCAGCGCGGAGTGGACGTTGCTTTGACAACGCAAAGCGCGAGCGGTGATCACCGTTCGCTGGTGCGCGTCAAGCTGACCTTGACCGACGGCTCAACTGTGCGCGTGGGCGGCACTGTGGCCAGCCCTCGGCAGCTCGGCAAGATCGTGGAGGTGGATGATTTCGATGTCGACGTACCGCTCAGCGATCATCTGGCCTTCTTCCGCTACCACGACAAACCGGGCGTCGTTGGCATCGTCGGAAATCTCCTAGGTGACGCGGGAATCAATATCGGTGGCATGCAGGTGAGTCGCGACGACAGTGAGCACGCGCTGATTGTTCTCACCGTCGACTCGCCGATCCCTGCCGAATTGTTGGATCAGATCACCGACAACATCGGTGCGCATTCCGGCCGCTTCGTGACCTTGATCTCGTAAACCCGCGTTGCCCATGCGCGCCATCGGGCATGACGTCCGGTTGGCTGCGACGGCGATTCGTTTCAGTCGTTTCGCTGCGCTCGATTCACCGCGCTGATGATTCCCTTCAGCGACGCAGTGGTGATCGATGGATCGATTCCGACACCCCACAGCACGCGACCGGCCATCGCGCACTCGAGATAGGCCGCTGCTCGCGCATCCCCGCCGGTACTCATTGCGTGCTCGGCGTAGTCCAAGACGCGAACGTCGACCCCGCGCGTGGACAACGCTTCGCAGAAGGCGGCGATGGGTCCGTTGCCGACACCGGTGATAGCCACTTCGGTGCCTGCGTCGTTGATGACGGCTTTGACTGTTGTTTCGCCGTCGACCGCAGAATCCTGCTGAACAGAGACCAGTGAGAAGCGTCCCCAGGGTTTGTCGGAATTGGGAAGGTACTCGTCGGTGAACGCGGACCACATCTCCTCCGGCGACACTTCTCCGCCCTCGGAGTCGGTCAGATGCTGAATCACCTGGGAGAACTCAATCTGGAGTCGGCGCGGTAGATCAAGACTGTTCTCGGACCTCATGATGTAAGCCACGCCGCCCTTGCCGGACTGGGAATTGACGCGGATCACGGCTTCGTACGTTCGACCGACGTCTTTCGGATCGATGGGCAGGTAGGGAACCGCCCATTGATAAGAGTCGACGTCCACACGGTCGGCGTCCGCGTCGGACTGCATGGCATTCAGGCCCTTGTTGATCGCGTCCTGGTGCGACCCCGAAAAGGCGGTGTAGACGAGATCGCCACCGTAGGGATGGCGTTCATGAACAGGAATCTGATTGCAGTACTCGACCGTTCGTCGAATGTGGTCGATATCCGAAAAGTCGATTTGCGGATCCATCCCTTGGCTGAACACGTTCAAGCCGAGGGTCACCAGGCATACGTTGCCGGTGCGCTCGCCGTTTCCAAAAAGGCAGCCTTCGATACGGTCGGCCCCGGCCATGTAGCCCAGTTCGGCAGCCGCGACTGCCGTTCCACGATCGTTATGTGGATGCAGGGACAAGACAATGGAGTCGCGGCGCGCGAGGTTGCGGTGCATCCACTCGATGGAATCGGCGTACACGTTCGGGGTCGCCATTTCCACGGTGGCGGGGAGGTTCAAAATCACCTTCCGGTCGGGCGTCGGTTGCCACACGTCGGTCACCGCGTCGCAGATCTCAAGGGCGAATTCCAGCTCCGTGCCTGTGTAGGACTCGGGGGAATACTGGAAGTAGACCTCGGTCTCACCCTTCATCTCGTCGGCGAACTTCTGGCACAACTGAGCTCCGTGGACTGCAATATCGGTGATGCCGGCCTTATCGAGACCGAAGACCACGCGACGCTGGAGAGTCGACGTCGAGTTGTAGAGGTGAACGATGGCTTGCTTAGCGCCGCGGATCGATTCGAACGTGCGCTCGATCAGTGCCTCCCTGGACTGCGTGAGCACCTGGATGACCACGTCGTCCGGGATGAGGTCTTCTTCGATGATTTGTCGCACAAAATCAAAATCGGTTTGCGACGCTGACGGGAAGCCGACTTCGATCTCCTTGTAGCCCATGTCGACGAGAAGCTGGAACATGCGCAGCTTCCGCTGCGGCGTCATGGGATCGATCAGTGCCTGGTTGCCATCCCGAAGGTCGACCGCGCACCAGCGCGGAGCCTTCGTGATCACGGCATTGGGCCAGGTGCGATCGGGAAGATCGATGGGGGTGAAGGGTTGGTATCGGGCGTAGGGCATGGCTGACGGCTTTTGAGCGTTGGCCTTCTCGTATTCGTTTGCTGATGTCACGACGAGCTCCTCGTTCGAAATGGGGGCCGGGGGCCGGCCACGCACAACCTCCGCGACGAGGAGGCCGGAAACTAGGCCTCGCCGCGGCTGCGAAGGAGCAGGAACGAACGCATGTCGGGAGTTTACCAGCGTGTCTGGGGGACGTCACGAACCGTCGGCCTGGGGATGCAGCGAGCCAGTAGGCAACTACTCGGTAGGCAACTACTCGGTAGGCAACAACTCAGTAGGCTCTTGCACCATGGCGCGAGAACTAAACCTTGCTCTGATTCCCGGTGACGGCATCGGCACCGAGGTCGTTGCCGAAGCGATGAAAGTCCTCGACGCGGTCGCCCCGAAGGCGGGGATCAACGTCTCGACCACGCACTACGACTTGGGCGCGACCCGATACAACGCCACAGGCGAGCTGCTCCCGGATGCTGTCATCGAGGAACTACGAGCCAATGACGCCATATTGCTCGGGGCTATAGGCGACCCTTCCGTTCCGCCCGGAGTCCTCGAGCGTGGTGTTCTGCTGCCCTTGCGTTTCGTGATGGACCACCACGTGAACCTCAGGCCGGTCAAGTTGTATCCCGGCGTCCAGGGACCACTTGCGGGTGGAAAGGCAATCGACTTCGTCGTGTGCCGTGAGGGCACGGAGGGTCCGTACGTCGGGGCCGGTGGTGTGTTGCGTCGAGACACGCCCCAAGAAGTGGCGACCGAAGAAAGTTTGAACACCGCGTTCGGCGTGGAGCGGATTGTTCGCGATGCCTTCGAGCGTGCAACCAAGAGGCGTAAGCACGTGACGCTAGTGCACAAGACCAACGTCTTGACGAATGCCGGGTCCTTGTGGAAGCGGACCTTCGATCGCGTTGCGTCAGAATTCGATCACGTGGCCACGGATTACCAGCACGTCGATGCAGCGGCGATGTTCTTCATCACCAACCCCGATCGATTCGACGTTGTCGTGACGGACAACCTGTTCGGCGACATCTTGACCGATATCGGAGCTGCCATCGGTGGAGGAATCGGGCTGGCGGCCAGCGGAAACATCGATCCGTCTCGATCGAACCCGTCAATGTTCGAGCCGGTGCATGGTTCGGCTCCCGACATCGCAGGGCAGGGCAAGGCCGATCCGACGGCAACCGTTATGTCCTTGGCGATGCTGCTCGACCATGTCGGGGAGAGCGAGGCGTCCGCGTGGGTGGAGGCCGCTGTGGCATCTGACCTAGAAGCGCGGGGCGATGCGGTTCGCTCGACATCGCAGATCGGCGACGCGCTCGCCGCCGGTGCTGCGGGGAATGCAGATCGGTAGGTTCACGCCATGACCGCGACGGAAACCGGCTCTCGCCTATGGAACATATCGACGAATCCGTCGACGTCTCCGACGCCGAGCGCTGAGCGAGACGCGATCTTGGCGAATCCTGGATTTGGCAGAAACTTCACCGACAACATGGTCAGAGCCAAGTGGACGGCCGACAAGGGCTGGCGCGACGCCGAGCTCGTCCCGTACGGACCCTTGCTGCTGGATCCCGCCACCAACTTCATCCACTACGGCCAGGCGATCTTCGAAGGATTGAAGGCGTACCGGCACGCGGACGGTTCGATCAAGACTTTTCGGCCGTTCAAGAATGCTCAGCGGTTCGCAGCGTCCGCTCGCCGCCTGGCGATGGCGGAACTTCCCGAGGAATTATTCGTTGCCAGTATCGAAGCGCTGGTCCGGCAGGACCACGAGTGGGTTCCCACTGATGCTGAGAAGACGCTCTATCTTCGACCCTTCATGTTCTCGACGGAGATCGGTCTGGGAGTCAAGCCTGCAGACAGTTACGAATACCTGTTGATCGCGTCCCCGGCCGGCGCCTATTGGCCGAAGGGCCTCAAGCCGGTGAGCGTGTGGTTGTCCGATGACTACGTCCGCGCGGCCCCGGGAGGTACCGGAGAAGCCAAGTGCGCGGGAAACTATGCAGCGTCGTTGATCGCGCAGGCAGAGGCTTCCCAGCACGGTTGCGATCAGGTCGTGTGGTTGGACGCCGCCGAACGCAGGTGGATCGAAGAGATGGGCGGAATGAACCTGTATTTCGTGTACGGGTCGGGAGACTCCGCACGGTTGGTCACCCCGCGCTTAACCGGTTCGCTGCTACCGGGCATCACCCGTGATTCGCTCTTGACCGTTGCTGCGGATCTTGGGATGCGTGCTGATGAGGGTCAGATCAGCGTGGAGGACTGGAAGGAGGGCTGCGAGTCCGGCGAGATCACCGAGGTGTTCGCCTGCGGGACCGCGGCCGTGATCACACCGGTCGGAGAAGTCAAGTCACGGACCCATGGATCGTGGAGCGTTGCCGATGGCGGCACCGGGCCGGTGACGTCACGCCTACGCCAAGAACTACTGGATATCCAGACCGGAGTGATTCCCGACCGCCACAACTGGCTGCACGCGATCTGCTGATCGAGCCCCGCCGTGGAATGGGACTTCGAGGCCGAGGTGTGGCTGTGGAAGTCCGACGCCGCGTGGCACTTTCTCACGCTTCCACAGGATGTAGCCGATGAGATTGAAGATATGCCGATGAGTCGGGGTGGCTTCGGGTCTATCCGCGTAGAAGTCACGATTGGCTCGAGCACCTGGGGAACGTCGATCTTTCCCAGCAAGGAGATGAGTAGTTTCCTCTTGCCGCTGAAGAAGCCGGTGCGTGTTGCCGAAGGGCTGGGTGTGGGGGACCTGTGTCACGTCCACCTGCGGATCGCCGACTAGCCGGGGCGTCGTCGTTCTCCTTCTGATCCTCATGGACAGGTGCAGGTTCGAAGGCTCTTCGGCGCAAGGTCAATCACATATTTCCGGAGTTTCAACAACACCACCCGGCACATTCGCGAGGTGTGGCAGGATATGCAACGTGTTTAACGCGGTCATCACCAGCATCATCATCATTACTTAGCGCGTCGAGTTTTCTCGACGCGCTGCCCTTCGCCAAGCGAGGGGCTTTTTTGATGGTGGGAGAGAAGGAGAAATGAGTACGTCACCGCTTCCCCAGCGCGACGCGTTTCACGTCTACGACACGACCCTGCGCGATGGTGCCCAGCGCGAGGGCATCTCGTACTCGGTCGTCGACAAACTCGCGGTGGCGCGACTGCTCGATGACTACGGCGTTGGCTTCATCGAGGGCGGATGGCCCGGCGCCCTGCCCAAGGACACCGAATTCTTCGCACGGGCGCAGAGCGAACTGTCGTTGACGTATGCGCAGTTGGTCGCCTTCGGCGCAACCCGCAAGGCGGGGGTGGCAGTTGCCGAGGATCAGCAGGTGCGGGCCCTGCTGGACTCCGGTGCCCCGGTGATCACCCTTGTGGCGAAGTCCGACGTGTGGCACGTGGAGCAAGCCCTGAAAACCTCGCTTGATGAGAATGAGTCGATGATCCGAGACACCGTCGATTTCCTCATCGGTGAAGGTCGGCGGGTCTTCGTGGACATGGAGCATTTCTTCGACGGGTACAAGCACGACCCCGACTACGGAGTGCGCCTGTTGGTCGCTGCCGCCGAATCCGGCGCAGATGTCGGGGTCTTGTGCGATACCAACGGCGGAATGCTGCCGCTGGGGATTGCCGAGATCGTGGCGGATGTGGCTGCTCGATCCGGCGTTCGGTTGGGGATCCACTGCCAGGACGACACCGCCAGCGCGGTGGCCAACACGGTAACCGCCGTAGCCTCGGGGGTGACGCACGTGCAATGCACCGCGAACGGATATGGCGAACGCACCGGGAACGCGGATCTGTTCCCCGTCGTGGCGAACCTTCAGCTGAAGATGGGCATTGAATGTCTGCCCGAAGGCAAATTGGCGGAAACCCGGCGCATCTCGCACGCGATCGCAGAAATAGCGAACATCGCCCCCGACACCCATCAGGCCTATGCCGGCGTCTCGTCGTTCGCCCACAAGGCCGGACTGCACGCGTCAGCGCTCAAGGTGAATCCGGAGCTCTACAACCACATCGACCCCGCCCTCGTCGGTGGAGATCAGCGAGTGCTGGTTACCGAAATGGCGGGTCGGGCCTCGGTGGAGATGAAGAGCAAGGAACTGGGCTACGACATCACCGGTGACGCCGAGCGGGTTACCCACATCGTGGAAACGGTCAAGGATCTGGAGTCCAAGGGCTGGACCTTCGAAGCCGCCGACGCATCCTTTGAGTTGATTCTTATGGGCTCCGACGAGAGTCAATCTCGATTCGAGGTGGAGTCGTGGCGGACAATCGTTGAGCAGGATGCCTCCGGTGACGTGCGCACCGAGGCAACCGTGAAGGTCCGCGCCAACGGGGAACGCATGATCAGCACTGCCGAAGGCAATGGACCGGTGAACGCCCTGGACAAGGCGTTGCGCTCTGCCGTGACATCCCTGCATCCGGAACTCGAGCCACTCGAGCTCATCGACTACAAGGTCCGCATCCTCGAGAAGAGCGACGCCGACACCTCCGGTACCGCGAGTGTGACCCGTGTTCTCGTGTCGACCTCCGACGGAAAGCGGGAGTGGACCACGCTCGGGGTGCACGAGAACGTCGTCGCGGCCTCGTGGCGGGCGCTCGAAGATGCGTTGACGTACGGCTTGATGCGCTCGCAGGCGTGAGGTTCGTTCGTCATTAGGGTGGGGCGGTGCTGATCTGCCGTTTCGCCGTCGGCGAGGACATCTGGTTCGGAGCTGTCGACGGTCTCGACGATGACGATCAGGTGACGGACGAGTCAATCGTCGCGCCCATCGAGGGCCACCCCTTCGTGGATATCCGCCCCGAGGGAAGCGTGATGAAACTGGCGGACGTTCGACTCTTGGCACCGGTAATCCCATCCAAGATCGTCTGCGTCGGGAAGAACTACGGTGAACACGCTGCCGAGATGGAAAGCCAAGTCCCCGATCAGCCGCTGTTGTTTCTGAAGCCGAGCACCGCGGTGATCGGATCGGGAGACCCGATCGACCTGCCGTGGCAATCCGAACGGGTGGAGCACGAAGGGGAGTTGGCCATCGTCATCGGCCGAATGTGCAAGGACATTCCCGTTGATCGGGTCGACGAGGTTGTTTTCGGATACACGTGCGCCAATGACGTGACCGCGCGAGATGTGCAGAAGTCCGATGGACAGTGGGCTCGGGCTAAAGGATTCGACACCTTCTGCCCGCTGGGCCCATGGATTCAAACCGAACTCTCTCCCGTTGATGCGGACATCACGGTGCGTGTGAATGGGGAGCAGCGTCAACATGGGGGCATCGACGCGATGGTGCATGACGTACCGGCAGTGGTGTCCTACGTAAGTTCGTGCATGACGCTGCTTCCAGGTGACGTCATCTTGACGGGAACACCCGAAGGCGTCGGCCCGCTCGCCGATGGAGACTCCGTCAGTGTCGGTATCTCGGGAATCGGAACGTTGACGAACCCGGTGAGGAGTGCTGCCCCGTGAGTGATGTTCGTGTTCGCTTCTGCCCATCGCCCACGGGCAATCCACATGTGGGTTTGATCCGAACCGCCCTGTTCAACTGGGCGTTCGCAAGACACACCCAAGGAACCTTCGTCTTTCGCATCGAGGACACGGACGCATCGCGAGACAGCGAGGAGTCCTACCGAGCACTCGTCGATTCGCTGCAGTGGCTCGGACTCGATTGGGATGAAGGACCGGAAGTGGGAGGTCCCTTCGGCCCCTACCGACAATCCGAGCGACGGGCGGACTACGACGCGATGGTGGACGCCCTCGTTGCGGGTGGACACGCGTACGAATGCTTCTGCTCCACCGAAGAGCTGGACGCACGACGCCAGCAGGCGATGGCTGAGAAGCGCGCCCCTGGCTACGACGGGCACTGTCGAGACCTAAGCGATCAGGCCCGGTCTGCCTATCGCGCCGAAGATCGTGCCCCGGTGGTGCGGTTTCGCATGCCCGATCGGGACTGCACGTGGAATGACCTCATTCGCGGTGAGATCACGTTCGCAGCCGGGCAGATCCCTGACTTTGTTCTTCAGCGTGCCAATGGGGAGCCGCTCTATACGCTGGTGAACCCCACCGATGATGCCGCCATGAAGATCACGCATGTGCTGCGCGGCGAAGATCTGTTGTCATCGACTCCCCGACAAATCGCCCTGTACGAAGCCATGATCGACCTCGGGGTGTTCGACGGCCCGGTGCCGCAGTTCGGCCACCTGCCCTACGTGATGGGCGAGGGCAACAAGAAGCTATCCAAGCGCGACCCGGAGTCGTCGTTGCAGATGTATCGCGACCGGGGATACCTGCCCGAGGCGTTGACCAACTACCTCGCGCTGTTGGGGTGGTCTCCGGGGGGCGATGTCGAGTTCTTCAGCAAAGAGCAGATGGCTCAGTCCTTCTTGCTCGAGCGCGTCAATCCCAATCCGGCACGCTTCGATGTGAAGAAGTGCACGGCCATCAACGGCGATTGGATTCGGCACCTGGCCATCGACGACCTCGTCGAGCGCCTGGTGCCGTACCTGCAGCGCGATGGAGTCATTGGCTCAACACCGTCCGCTGAGGACATGAATCTGGTCCGCGCCGTGGTGCCACTGATCTCGGAACGTTTGGAAACCCTCGGGCAGGCCAGCGCCATGGTGGGCTTCCTCTTCACAGACGACATCGCTATCGATGCCGGCGATGCCGAGAAGATCATGGGAGACCAGGCCGATGACGTTCTCCGGGAGGCCGAGGCGGCCCTGGCTGGACTCGATGAGTGGACCACGGAGGCGATCGAGCGTGCCTTGCGGGTAACGCTGATCGAGGAACGTGGATTGAAGCCGAAGGTGGCGTTCGGGCCAGTCCGCCTGGCTATCACCGGACGTCGCGTGTCGCCGCCACTATTCGAATCGATGGAATTGCTGGGCGCCGATCGCTCGCTCTCCCGGATTCGGTCGCTCCACGCGTCATGATTACACTAATGCGGTCTCGTGGGGTATGGGGTAATTGGCAGCCCGACTGGTTCTGGCCCAGTTAGTCTAGGTTCGAGTCCTGGTACCCCAGCGATGAGCGTTTGCTCGGCACGGCCCCGTTGTGTAGCGGCCTAGCACGCCGCCCTCTCAAGGCGGTAGCGCGGGTTCGAATCCCGTCGGGGCTACAAGGGCCCTCCCGCAGGGGAGGGCCCTTTTGTTTCCTCCGTAGACTGCTGCCTCCAGGAGGTTGCGTTCCGAAGTTGACGCACGAGGTGACATGGAGGAATCAGTGGGTCGCACTCTGGCCGAGAAGGTGTGGCACAACCACGTCGTCAGGTCTGCCGAAGGTGAACCGGATCTGCTGTACATCGATCTGCATCTGGTGCACGAGGTGACCAGCCCTCAAGCCTTCGACGGTCTTCGAGGTGCCGACCGACCGGTGCGTCGTCCGGATCTCACGGTGGCCACGGAAGATCACAACATTCCGACCATCGATGTGGACAAGCCGATCGCCGATCCGGTGTCGCGAGCGCAAGTCGAAGCGCTGCGAACGAACTGCGCAGAGTTCGGTGTCCCGTTGTATTCGCTCGGGAACGTCGAGCAGGGCATTGTGCACGTCGTTGGTCCTCAGATGGGGTTGACGCAACCGGGCATGACGATCGTGTGCGGGGATTCCCACACCAGCACGCATGGAGCCTTCGGTGCCCTGGCATTCGGCATTGGAACCAGCGAGGTTGAGCACGTTCTCGCGACTCAGACCCTGCCGCTGAAGCCTTTCAAGACGATGGCGATCAACGTGGAGGGCGACCTGCCCGAGGGGGTGTCGGCAAAGGACATCATCTTGGCTGTGATTGCGAAGATCGGGACCGGCGGCGGGCAGGGTTACGTTCTGGAGTATCGCGGTTCGGCGATTCGCGGCTTGTCGATGGAAGGACGCATGACGGTCTGCAATATGTCGATCGAAGCAGGTGCGCGGGCCGGCATGATCGCCCCGGATCACACAACATTCGATTACGTCCAAGGCCGTGAGAAGGCGCCCAACGGACAGGAGTGGGACGACGCGGTCGCGTACTGGAAGACCCTCTTCACCGACGACGATGCCGAGTTCGATGCAGTCGTCGATATTGACGCATCCACACTCACGCCCTTCGTCACGTGGGGCACCAACCCGGGGCAGGGTCTTCCGCTGTCGGCGTCGGTGCCGTCGCCGGATGACGCCACCGATGATGTCGATCGGGTGGCGATCGAACGCGCCCTGGAGTACATGGATCTCACCCCCGGCACACCGCTGCGGGACGTCGCCGTCGACACGGTGTTCATCGGGTCGTGTACCAACGGTCGCATCGAGGATCTGCGGGTTGCCGCGGACATCCTTCAAGGCCGTAAGGTCAAAGAGGGAATGCGCCTGATGGTTGTGCCGGGCTCAGCTCGGGTTCGTCTGCAGGCGGAATCTGAGGGCTTGGACCAGGTGTTCTTGGAGGCCGGTGGTGAATGGCGCGGAGCCGGGTGCTCAATGTGCCTGGGAATGAACCCAGACAAGCTCACGCCCGGCGAGCGAAGCGCGTCTACGTCCAACAGAAACTTCGAGGGACGACAGGGCCCCGGAGGGCGCACACACCTGGTTTCTCCGGCGGTTGCCGCGTCGACCGCAGTGACCGGGCACCTGTCGTCACCGGCGGATCTGGCGTAGGCGAGGAGCGCATCATGGAACCCTTCATTCGGCATACCGGAACGGCCGCACCCTTGCGCCGGAGCAATGTCGATACCGATCAGATCATCCCGGCGGAGTACCTCAAACGCATTACCCGTGATGGATTCGAGGACGGTCTCTTCTCCGCGTGGCGCAAGGACCCCGACTTTGTCTTGAATCGACCCGAATATCAGGGGGTCAGCATCCTGGTTGCCGGTCCCGACTTCGGTACCGGCTCCTCCCGGGAACACGCGGTGTGGGCCCTGCAGAACTACGGATTCTGTGTTGTCTTGTCCTCTCGCTTCGCCGACATCTTCCGAGGAAACTCAGGCAAGGGCGGACTCTTGACCGCCCAGGTGGCCCAGAGCGTGATCGAGGAATTATGGACTCTTATCGAAGCGGATCCTTCCCTTCAGGTCACGGTCGATCTTGACGCGCGGACGGTCCGCGCCGGTGATCTGACGGCGGACTTTGAGGTCGATGACTACGTTCGGTGGCGTCTGCTGGAAGGGCTGGACGATATCGGCATCACGCTGCAGCACTCCGATGCCATCTCTGAGTTCGAGGAGCGCCGCCCGAGTTTCGCACCTCTTACTCAATAGCTGCGTGTGACGAAGATCCTGTGCCGCGCTGCGGAGCTGAACGGCGCGGCGACGGCCTGCAGGCTCTGAAGACGCTTACGTTCACTCCGGTGGCCAACCGGTCACATCCCAGCGCCCTTTGGAGGGGTACCACTCGTGAACAAGGCAGATTTGATCGACAACGTGGCAGAGCGTCTCGGCCATAGCAAAAAGGACGTCACCGACATTGTGGATGCGTTTCTACTCGAGACGAAGAAGGCCGTTGCGAAGGGCGACAAGGTGGCCGTGGCCGGCTTCGGAGTATTCGAGTCCACAGCACGCAAGGCTCGTATGGGCCGCAATCCGCGTACCGGCGAGGCCGTGAAGATCAAGGCCACGAAGCTGCCGAAGTTCCGTCCGGGTGCAGAGTTCAAGGGCGTCGTTTCCGGCGCCAAGAAGCTTGTGGAACCGGCCGCGAAGAAGACAACCGCGAAGAAGGCGAGTAAGCCGGCCGCGAAGAAGACAACCGCGAAGAAGGCGAGTAAGCCGGCCGCGAAGAAGACAACCGCGAAGAAGGCGAGTAAGCCGGCCGCGAAGAAGCGCTAGTCGGCTTCATCAATCGTGCAGGGGGACGCCCGCCCGGGCGTCCCCTTGTTCGTACACACGTGTCGTCGCGGGGCCGAGGCCGATCCGATGGGCGTCCCATAGGTCGACCTCGGTGTCAACGTCGCGTCGAGCCCGCGTCCACAGGGAGGCGTCGTCGCCACTTCTTGCGGTCGAACCCAATTCGACGGCGCCGCTTGCTCGGTGACGAGCGCGGGATCGCGAACCGAAGAAGGAGCAGGCGGTCGGTATCCGGGTGCACCACATCGTCGAACCGGTTCCGGCAGCATCGGCTACGAAAGAAACGTCGTAGTCGCCCGCGTGTGCCAGGACGGCGTCGAGAGTGGCTCCGGTAAGGCAGGGAGTGTCGGCGAGGATGGCGATCACGGGTTGATCCGGCTCGCAGATCGCCCGTACCGAGGCGATCGCCTCATTGATTCCACTGGCCGAAGGCTCGAGCACGAACTCGCTGTTGGCCTCGCGCGCGAGCGTTTCGATGGATGCGTCGGGGGACACCACGATGGTCCGGCCGATATTCGCAGACCCACCACAGGCTCGAAGGACATCGCGGGCGAAGGCCTCAATAAGGCCCGGTGCCGGGGAAGACCCGGTAAACAATCGGGACTTTCCCGCCGTCAGGGAGCGCACGGGAACGACGGCCGTCCATAGTTTGCCGGCGCTGTGGTTGTTTGGCACGTCCCTATTCAACGCCACCGACCCGCTACCCTGCGCGGGTGTCGCGAGGAGGAGTGCCCCGAGTGCGCCGGTCCTGGAAACTCGGGCCGGGCTACCGCATAGCGGTCTTCCTCCTGTGGCCGCTGATGACCTGGTTCACCAAGCGTGACTGGCGGGGCATGGAAAACCTCAATACCGACGACGGAGGAATCATCGTCGCCGGCAACCACATCTCCTGGTTCGACCCTCTCGTCATCTCGCATGCACTGTGGGAGAACGATCGTCCCCCGCGATTCCTGGCGAAAGAATCGGTGTTCCGGGTCCCGATCGTCGGTTCCATCATTAGAAGTGCCGGACAGATCCCGGTCTATCGGGAGACCCGTGAAGCAATTGCCGCCGTGCGTGGCGCCGTCGCGGCAATCGAGGCAGGTGAGTGCGTGGTCGTCTACCCCGAGGGAACGATCACCAAGGATCCCGGCCTCTGGCCAATGGTCGGTAAGACGGGAGCGGCACGCATCGCCTTGGCAACCGGTCGTCCGCTTATACCGGTTGCTCAGTGGGGAGCGTGTGATGTTATTGGCCCGTATAAGAAGGAGTTTCGCCTGTTGCCTCGCAAGACCATGCACGTGTGGGCGGGGAAGCCAGTGGATCTATCCGACCTTGCCGGTCGTCCAATGGATCATGCGACGCTCGATATCGCGACGGATCGAATTGACCAGGCCGTAACCGAGCTTCTCGAGGGTATCCGCGGCCAGAAGGCTCCGACCGAGCGGTATTCCCCAGCGAAGGCCCGCCGGCAGGAACGCGAGTCGACCGAGGCCCTCGACAAGGAGAACCAGTGACCCGAGTAGCCATGATGGGATCCGGATCGTGGGGCACGGCGTTCGCCATGGTTCTTGCGCACGCCGGATGCGAGGTGACCATGTGGGCCCGGGACCCCAAGACCGTCGAGCAGATCACGACGATCCACCAGAACCGCACCTACCACCCGGGCATTGAACTGCCGGCCGAAGTGCGCGCAACCCTCACCGCTCAGGAAGCGTTGCAGGGAGCCGATTACGTCGTGCTGGCTATCCCGTCGCAGGTGGTGCGCGCCAATGTTTCGCACTGGAAACCGTTCATCCCGGAATCGGCCGTCATCATCTCGCTCATCAAAGGCATCGAAATCGGCACCAGCAAGCGCATGAGCCAAGTCATCGATGAGTTGCTGGGGACCCCCCCAAACCAGGTAGCCGTCGTCTCCGGCCCCAACCTCGCCCGTGAGATCGTCCAACGCCAACCCACCGCGTCCACCGTGGCCAGCGTGGACGCCGACACTGCCCAGCAGGTGCAGGCCATCTGCACTACCAATTACTTCCGGCCGTACTGGACCACCGATGTGGTTGGAACAGAGATCGGTGGGTCAGTGAAAAACGTGATCGCGGTCGCCAACGGCATGGCGGTGGGTATGGGCCTGGGAGAGAATTCGCAGGCGTCCCTGATCACCCGCGGCCTGGCCGAAATGGCGCGACTCGGAGTGGCGTTGGGGGCCGACCCGATGACGTTCCAGGGCTTGGCCGGCGTCGGAGATCTCGTGGCAACGTGCCAGTCACCGCTCTCGCGCAACCGAACCTTCGGAGAGAACATCGGCTCGGGGTTGACGGTGCAGGAAACCATCGACATCACGCGACAGACGTGCGAGGCGTACAAGAGTTGCACGCCCATTCTCGAGTTGGGCCGCGAGCACGGGGTCGAGATGCCGATAACCGAGCAGGTCGTCAACGTTTTGCATCACGATCACTCGCCGACGGTCATGGCCGCCGCTTTCATGGCTCGAGACACCCGAGCCGAATCCGACCTCGGACCCTGACGGATCGCGAATCAAGCAGCGGCTATCGCGTGCGCGAGGTCGGCCCATAGATCGGACGGATCCTCGATGCCGACCGACAATCGAACGAGATCATCGGGCACGTGCTCGGCCTCCAGGGGCCAGCGGCGACGCCTCTCCAACAGCGACTCGACGCCACCCAGGCTGGTGGCATGCGCCCACAACCGAGTTCCGTGACACACCCGGTCTGCTCGGGCCACATCGCCCCCGAATTCGATCGACACCATCGTTCCGGCTTGTCGAACACGGCTGATCGCGGGTTCGCTGCGGAGCTTGTCCGCGAGAAACTGCGCGCTTGATTCAGCCCGTTGGATCCGAAGAGCCAATGTTCGGATGCCGCGCAAAGCCAGATACGCGTCGAAAGCGCTCGGCGCAGCACCGAGAAGAATGCGTCGGGTGCGGAGTTCCTCCGCCAGTTCTGGGTCCTCGGTAACAAGAGCGCCGAGGAGCAGATCGGAATGCCCGGACAGGCTCTTGGTCGCACTGTGCATCACGACATGCGCCCCTAGTTCCAACGGTCGTTGCAAGATCGGCGTCGCGAACGTGTTATCCACGACGGTGCGGACGCCGGCGGATCGTGCGGCCGGAAGGCAGGTCGCGAGATCGGCTTCCTCGAGAAGGGGATTAGTCGGAGACTCCATCCATAGCGTGTGCACCCCGGTCGTAAGGCTGTCCAGGATGGCATCGGTGTCGGTGACGTCGATCAACGTCAAGTCGATGCGGCCCCGCTCGGCGAGTTCACGTAACCGGACGGCGACACCGGTGTACGTAGTCGTCGGTGCGACCACCCGCCCTCCGACGGGAATGAGGTCGAGGACGGCGTCGGCGGCGGCCATGCCGGAGGAGAACGCCACCGCCTGGGCGGGCCGTGTCCGCTCCGCGCACTCGAGAGCCGCGATCACCTCCTCAAAGGCAAACACCGTCGGGCCACCTTCGCGTGCGTACTCCGTGGGCCCGCCGGCAATGAACGACGACGCGGGAACGATCGGTGTGTTCAAGGGAGCGTCAGGTTCCCGCGGCGGTCTGCCCTTGGTCACGGCGAGCGTGGACAGATCCAAGGCGGAGTGCTCAGGGCGCTGCGTCATGCCTAGACCGTAGTGGTGCGCCCGATAGCGTGCGCCCATGTCCACAGCGCGGGTAGCGGTGATTTTCGGGGGACGAAGTAGCGAACACTCGATCTCGTGCATCAGCGCCGCCGCCGTCTGGGAAGCCCTCGAAGCCGCGGGTCATGACGTCCTGCCGATCGCCGTCACCGCGGATTCGACGATGGTGCGCTTCACCGGAATACCTGCTGACCTGCGCTCGGACGACCTGCCGAGAATCGACGGTGGGTCTTCGACCGTGATGATCGGTGCGACCGCCGATCGTGTTGGCGCAGTCATCGACGACCGCTTCGAAGCAATCGATGTGGTCTTCCCGATTCTGCACGGCCCCTGGGGCGAAGACGGCACCATCCAAGGACTTCTCGACTTCGTCGGTATGCCGTACGTCGGCTCAGGAGTGCTCGCATCCGCCATGTGTATGGACAAGATCACCGCCAAGGTGCTCCTGCGGGCGGCCGGCATCTCGGTCGCGGAGTGGGTAGCCATTGATCCTCGGGCCGATGTTGATGCAGCATTGGATCGTGCCATGGCGATGTCTGCGGTGGTGTTCGTCAAGCCATCGCGAGCGGGATCCTCGGTCGGCATAACGCGAGTCGACCTCGAGACGGCCGGTCGCGACTCTCTCGCGCAGGCTGTTCGCGACGCTCGCGAGCACGACCCCCGGGTCATCATCGAAGCGGGCGTAGCGGGGGCTCGCGAGATCGAGTGCGGGGTTAGACAAACACCCGACGGGGCAATCGATACCAGCCAGGTCGCCGAGATCTCGGTGCGCGACGGCCACGACTTCTACGACTTCGCCGCCAAGTACGTCTCAAACGGTGCCGATCTGCTCGTCCCGGCCGACCTTTCTGCCGAGATATCGGACCGCGTGCGAGAAACGGCCAGGCGGTGCTTCGTCGAATTGGGGTGCGAAGGATTGGCGCGCGTGGACTTCTTCGTCACCGACCACGACATCGTGGTGAATGAAGTGAACACGATGCCCGGATTCACACCGATATCTCTGTATCCGCGCATGTGGGAAGCCAGCGGTGTGTCGTACCGCGAGCTCGTCGACTCTTTGGTCCGCGAAGCGCTCGCGCGACCGCCAGGCCTTCGCTAGGACTGCGACGAGGTCAGGGCCAGGGCGCGCACCCCGGCCACGGTGAAATCAGCGACCGCAGCGATCTCGGCTAGCGCATCCTGGCCGGGCGTGATCCGGCGCGCGGCCGCCTCGATCGCCGCGTGGACGTACTTCGTTGCCTGGTCGACATCTCGAATGCCGATCTGCGCGAGCGCCTCGGCCAGAGGGGCGACCACCGCGGCGTGGGCTGCTGACAACTGTTGACGCACATCCTCAGCGAGGGTATGCATCGTCAGCAGCACCAGAAGCGCGTGGTTTCCGTCGGTGACGAGCCCTATGGCGACCTCGACGTAGATCCTCATGGCGGTGTCGAGGTCGCCCGCTTCGGGCGGGGCCGCGTGCAGTCGCTGGCGAAGTGCCGCCTGCCACAGGACCATCTGGTCACCGAGCACGACGGCTACCAACTCGTCGGCGGAGGTGAAGTATTCGTACACGGCCGTCCTCGAAAGCCCCGCCCGGGAGGCGACAGCCGTCATGGTGACGGCATCAGGCCCTTCAGCGACAAGGAGTTCCTGGCCGGCGGCCACGAGATCGGCACGGCGTTGATCGCGATGCTCGGCGACCGTCGGAGCGGTGATGCGAGGCACATCGTGATCTTGTCATAGGTCCGACGGCACAGTCGGGTCACGAAAACCCATCGAGGGAGAGGGTGGCGGTGATGTCCACGACGGCATCGATCTCCGGTCGATACGCGGCAGGTACCCGGACCTGAAGAACGGGCGATGTGTCGACGGTCGTGAAGACTGTGCCGTCGTTTTCGCCGATGGGCGAGGCGATCCACTCGATCGAATCGACCGCGACCACTTGCGCTGTCGGTGACGTGATCGGTTCCACGCCACAGGCGAGAACGATGGGCGGGTCGCCCCATGCGACTGCTGCGGCATCGGACGGCTGGGTTTCACGCTGCAGTTGTCCGAGAAGTTTGATGGGTGTGTTTGCCAAGATCTGCTCGCACGCGGAGTTCGTCGGGGGTGCGTCAACGACCACGGCGGTGGAACACCCGGACAAGACGACGCACGCTGCAAAAGCGAAAACGATGGTGCGCCGCGTCGCGCTATGCCGAGGGGTGCGTCGAAAGACGTAGGCTGACGCAAGCACGGCACGAGCGTACTTCGAAGGTGGGGCTATGGCCGACGGCAAGACCGACCGAACAGTGGGCGACATCGGAGAGTTCGCTCTGATCGAACGGCTGGTGTCGGACACTCCGACCTCCAAGGCGATCGAGGTTGGTCCCGGAGACGATGCCGCGGTCATCGGCCTGTCAGATGGTCGGGTGGTGGCGTGCGTCGATGTCCTGGTCGAGGGGACGCATTTTCGCCGCGACTGGTCGAGTGCGGTCGACGTCGGGCGTCGGGTCGCCGCCGCGAGCCTGTCCGACATCAATGCGATGGGTGCTGAGTGTTCGTCTCTGCTGGTCGGACTCGTGGCGCCGGGCGAGCTTGCGGGTGCGTGGATCATGGAAGCCGCGGCCGGCCTGAAAGAGGAGGCTGCCGCTGCGGGGGCGCTGCTCATCGGTGGCGACACCACGCAGGGGGACTCCATCGTGTTCTCGGTCACGGCATTGGGATTCCTCGATGGCCGAGCCCCGGTCACGCGCGGGGGAGCGCAGCCGGGTGATCGTGTGGCGTTGTGCGGACGGTTAGGTTGGGCGGCGGCGGGGCTAGCGGTACTCGGTCGAGGATTTCGCTCGCCGAAGGTCTTGGTCGATGCGCACCGCTTCCCCGTGATCGACTACACCTGTGGTCCGCGCGCCGCTACAGCTGGAGCCACGGCGATGATCGACATCAGCGACGGACTGATCGCCGACGTTGGTCACATAGCGGCTGCGTCGAACGTCGCGATTGATCTCGACTCCACCACACTCGAGGTCGCCGAGCCGCTGCAGGCTGCTGCGGCCGCCTACAACGTGAATCCGAAAGTCTGGATGCTGACCGGGGGAGATGACCATGCTCTGGTCGCATGCCTACCCGATGGCGTCGAATTGCCGGATGGCTTTCTCGAGATCGGACGCGTGAGCAAGGGAGCGGCGCAGGTGACGGTGGATGGGTCAGAGCCCGAATGGCTCGAAGGGCCTGGAGGTTTCACGCACTTCGCGTGAGGGGTGCCGTCAGGCGCGGGTTACTTTGCCCGCCTTGATACACGACGTGCACACGTTCAGGCGCTTGGGGGTAGAGCCGACCACGGCGCGCACCCGCTGAATGTTGGGATTCCAGCGACGCTTGGTACGCCGATGGGAGTGCGAGATGTTGTGGCCGAAGCCGGGTCCCTTGCCGCAGACATCGCAGTTGGCAGCCACGGTGCACTCCTTGCATTCGTTGTCGTTTTCATCGCTGTAACGTCCGTGCGCTGAACCCAGGACGTAAGTCGCGTAAGAGTAGCCGACTCATTCCACTGTGGCGGGACCAGCCCCCGGTAGCGTCGCCTCGTGGCCGGGGACATAGGGCTGGAAACCAGGCTTCGCGGTGTCGTCGGAGGGCGCACGGCAGGCGCGCTGGAGCGAGGGCTGGGCCTGACCACGGTGGGGGACCTCCTGCGCCACTACCCCCGTCGCTACGCCGAGCGCGGCGAATTGACCGCCATGTCAGGGCTCACCGACGGCGATCACGTGACGATCGTGGCGGACATCGCCTCGGTCACGGCCCGACGGATGCGCAACAAGCGCGGCTCACTCCTGGAGGTCCTCGTCAGCGACGGCACCGACTCGCTCGTCATCACGTTCTTCAATCAGGCCTGGCGTGAGCGCGAACTGCGCGTGGGGCAGCGGGGCCTGTTCGCGGGGACCATAAGTAGTTACCGGGATCAGCGGCAATTGGCGCACCCGCAATATGTCCTGCTCGGCGAGGGCTCTGATGCCGAGAAGGTCGAAAGTTTCGCGGGCGCGATCATCCCGGTCTACCCGTCCACGAAGTCTGTGACAAGTTGGCAGATCCAATCTTCGGTACGCATCGTGCTCGATTCGATTGATGCCGATCAGAAGATGCCGGATCCGATTCCAGCGACGATGCGCGCAGAGATGGACCTGCCGGACATCGATCGTGCACTCGAAGGTGTGCACCGACCGGCTACCTGGCAGGACATCGAGCGTGGACGGGAACGGTTGGTATTCGAAGAGGCGTTGGTACTCCAGGCGAGCCTGGTGCAGCGCCGTCATGCTGCTCGCACGTATCGAGCCTCCGTGATGCCCCCGGCGGGATCGATCTTGCGGGAGACTTTCGATGCGGCGCTGCCTTTCGCCCTGACCGACGGGCAGAAGGCGGTGGGCAACGAAATCGCCGCCGATCTCGCCCAAGAGGTACCCATGCAGCGGCTGCTGCAAGGAGATGTTGGTAGCGGCAAGACGGTTGTTGCCGTTCGCGCGATGTTGGACGTCGTGGCTGCGGGCGGCCAAGCAGTCTTGCTGGCACCGACCGAAGTTCTTGCGGCCCAGCACGCTGCGGGGATTCGCCGACTCCTCGGCCCGCTCGCGGAAGTTGATTCGCTACTGGGAGCCGCAGCGACGGTTGACGGAACGTCGGTTGTCCTGTTGACCGGCTCGGCGCGTTCGGCGCAGCGGCGGCAGGCCCTGGAAGCTATCGAGTCGGGTGCGGCCGGTTTGATCGTGGGAACGCACGCCCTGCTGGAGGAGTCCGTGCAATTTGCGCGCTTGGGGTTGGTGGTGATCGACGAACAGCATCGCTTCGGAGTCGAGCAGCGAGCGGCCCTGGCTGGCCGAGCCCCCGACGGCACACATCCGCATGTGTTGGTGATGACGGCCACGCCGATCCCACGCACCGTTGCGATGACCGTGTTCGGGGATCTCGACGTGTCGACCTTGGACGAAGTCCCGGCGAGCCGGGCAGAAGTGACCACCCACATCATCAACCCGCTGACGCAGCCACGCCACGTGGACCGGTTGTGGGAGCGGGCTGCGGAGGAGGCTGGGGCGGGGCACCGAGTGTTCATCGTCTGCCCTCGGATCGATGCCACGAATGTCGAAGAGGGCTCCACGGCGTCCGTGGCCGGGGAGGCCGACGTCAGCGTCGCGACCGTCGAAGAGACCTTTCGCGAGGCGGTGGCTCGACTCCCGAATGCCCGGGTGGCTGCCCTGCACGGGCGTATGCCCTCAGAGGACAAGGAGTCCGTGATGGCGGGTTTGTCGGCCGGCGGAGTCGACGTCGTGGTTTCCACCACCGTCATCGAGGTCGGCGTCGACGTTCCCGACGCCACCATGATGATCGTGTTCGATGCCGACCGATTCGGTATCTCGCAGTTGCACCAACTTCGCGGCCGTATCGGTCGAGGCAGTCTGCCGGGCGTCTGTCTGCTCGTGAGCGCAGCCGAGGACGGCACTCCCACGCGCGAACGGCTGGACGCGGTGGCCTCGACACGCAACGGGTTCGATCTGGCTCAACGCGATCTGGAGATTCGTCGAGAAGGGGACGTGTTGGGCGGTTCCCAGTCGGGTGCTCGATCGTCGCTGCGCCTGTTGCGGGTGGTCGAGGACGCCGACGTCATTGCCCGCGCGCGCGCGGCCGCCGAGGAATTGCTCGAGACGGACCCCGATCTGGAGTCCTGTCCGGCGTTGCGCGAAGCGATGGCTCGATTGGACGCCGAGCAGGCCGAATTTCTGGAGAAGTCGTGACGCGGATCATCGCCGGGCGTGCCCGTGGTCGTCGCGTGAAAATCCCCTCGGCCGGAACTCGACCAACCTCGGATCGACTGCGCGAAGCTCTGTTCGCCAGTGTGGAATCTCGACTGCGCGCCGTCGGACGCGGCTGGCAGGACGTCGCCGTTGCCGACCTGTGGGCGGGATCGGGAGCGGTCGGCCTGGAGGCGTGGAGTCGAGGTGCCCCGCGCGTGCTGCTGGTGGAAAAGAACCCGGCGGCCGTCTCGGTGATGATGGGCAACGTCTC
>WLWH01000232.1_pt1 | contig 47561 bp, 46 predicted proteins | sample 6712741 | NCBI WGS metagenome assembly WLWH01 (sample SAMN12718694, study PRJNA515312) | sponge metagenome | isolation source: marine sponge | host: Mycale hentscheli | place: New Zealand: South Island, Marlborough, Capsize Point | collected 2003-05-01 | reverse complement strand
CAAGATAGTTGAGATACTAATTAAGTGGTGGTCCAAGAAGTATCCGATGGTTGAGGGACAGCGAAACCAAAACTGCTTTGTACTCGCTATGGCATTCAATGACTATGGTATAAACAAATCATTGGCAGGGTATGTACTAAATAGATATGCAACTCCTGACTTTACAGAGGGTGAGATTTCAAGGACAATAGATAGCGCCTACGCCAATACTTCAAGCTTCGGGACCAAATACTACAAGGACGATGAGAAGTTGCAGCAAATCAAAGATAAACTAAGGAGAGGAGTATCAAAAAAGGAGATAAGGAATCAGCTAAGCGAAGCAGGACTCGATTCAGATTCAGTTGATTCCGTTATATCTGTCATTGAAAGCGAGGAGTCCAAGAAAACATTTTGGGAGAAGAGCGACAAGGGTGTGATAAAGATAATCCACTTCTCGTTTAAGAAGTTCCTTGAGGACAATGGCTTCTACAAGTACTGTCCAGAGGGTGGTAAGAACTACGTGTTCGTCAAGGTTACTAACAACCTAATAGACCACACATCTGAGAAGGAGATAAAGGACTTTGTTCTAACGTACCTACAGGACATAGATGACCTAAGCGTATACAATTACTTCGCTGATCAAGTTCGCTTCTTCAGAGAAGAGTTCTTGACCTTGCTATCTACTATCGATATATACTTCATAGAAGACACAAGGGACTCAGCTTACCTGTACTACCAGAACTGCGCTGTAAGGATAACTAAGGAGTTGATTGAGCCAATTGATTACCTTGACCTTGGAGGATACGTATGGAAGGACCACATAATAAATCGTAAGTTCAACATATGCGATGACAAGAAATGTGACTACTCGGTCTTCATTGGAAACATCTGTAACAACAACGAGGAGAGAATCAAAACAATGGAGAGTACCATCGGATATATGATGCACGGATACAAGAACTTAAGCTACTGCCCGGCAATCATTTTAAACGATGAGGTAATATCAGACAACCCAGAGGGTGGTACAGGAAAGGGATTGTTTATGAATGCACTATCAAAGATGAAGAAGTTAGTAGTGATTGATGGTAAGGCATTCGCATTTGAGAAGTCCTTTCCTTATCAGACAGTATCAGCAGATACACAGATACTCTGCTTTGATGACGTTAAAAAACACTTTGACTTCGAGAGATTGTTTAGTGTGGTTACTGAGGGGCTGACACTTGAAAAGAAAAACAAGGATGCTATTAAGATACCATTCAGCAAGTCACCTAAGATTGCTATTACTACCAACTACGCAATAAAGGGTACAGGTAATTCATTCGCTCGTAGAAAGTGGGAGATTGAGTTACACCAATACTACAGTAAGAACTTTACTCCATTGGATGAGTTCAAGAAACACTTCTTTGCTGAGTGGGATGACGATGAGTGGTGCTTGTTTGATAACTATATGACGTACTGCTTGCAGGATTATCTAAACACAGGACTTGTTAAGAGTAAGTTCGTTAACCTTGAGGTTAGACAGTTGGCTTCAGATACATCTCACGAGTTTATTGAGTGGTGTGGTTTGGTCAGTGGACACCAAAAGAATGAGAAGATATTCTTTGATACGAGAATGGTTATGCAAGACCTATACTTTGAGTTTATATCCGAGTACCCGGACTACGCACCAAAGGCTAAGATGACTATTAGTAGAACGAGGTTTTATAGATGGTTGATTACATACGGTAATTTTATTTCTGGTCAAATTCCTGTTGAGGGAAGAGACTCCACAGGTAGATGGATTATAATTAAGTCACTTGAGAAAGCAAAACAACTTACTATATGAAAGACAACACAGATATAGCAATGGAGAACTCCTTTAGGGTTATAATACTCGGTGAAGACTGGGGTGATATTCTAATCAGCGAGGAGCCATACTTTGCTCACGTACCAACGAAGAGGTTCCCAAGTATGAGGGACATTAATAACTTAATTGAATACTTTAAATTAAAGAAAGACTTAGATAAATGTGCAGCATTACAAAGATACATAGAAGAAAACCCGACTCAATAATCGAGAGACACAGTGGCTACTCTGACGAGCAGATGTACGAGAGGTGTAAGGTATCATATGGTGTAATGACAAAGACCCATCCTATAAAAGTTGGGAGGGGTAAGAAGGCAGTCACGTTGCAGAAGAGGGTGTTCCCTGTTGATGTTGTGGCTGAAAATAGAATAGTCGAAAGTCTTAAATATTATAAAAACAGAATGGAGAATCCAAGTAAAATAAAGTTCAGAGATTATCAGAACAAAATAATATCAAGTGGATCAGAGATACTATTGAAGCACGGATTCCTATACTTGACTATGGAGGTTAGGACAGGCAAGACGCTGACTAGCCTGGGCATAGCTAGTATTATGAAGAGCAGCAGGGTATTGTTCGTAACAAAGAAGAAGGCTATCAGCAGCATAGAGAAGGACTACGACCTGTTGAATCCTGAGTTTGATATACAGGTAATAAACTACGAGTCACTTCACAAGGTTGAGGACTTCAGCTTTGATGTATTGATTCTTGATGAGGCTCACAGTATGGGTGCGTTTCCCAAGCCAAGCAAGAGGGCGAAGCAGGTAAGGGATATAGTATCTAAGTACAACCCATACGTGATACTGCTGTCGGGTACACCAACGCCTGAGTCGTACAGTCAGATGTACCACCAGGTGTATGGCATACAGAACAATCCGTTCAACGAGTGTATAAACTTCTACAAGTTCGCCAAGAGGTATGTCAACGTGAAGCAGAGAAAGATAAACGGTCTGTTCATCAATGACTACCACGATGGTCTAAAGTCTATCGTTGACGATATGAAGCCATACATAATATCATTCTCACAGAAGGAGGCGGGGTTCAAGGTAGATACCAAGGAGCATATCCTTGAGGTTGATATGGACCCAATGACCTACAAGCTAACGGCAAAGCTTAAGAAGGACTTGGTCATAGAGGGTAAGGACGAGGTGATACTTGCCGACACACCTGTGAAGCTTATGATGAAGTTGCACCAACTCTACTCCGGCACTGTGAAGTTTGAGTCTGGAAACTCAACCATCATTGATACGTCAAAGGCTGAGTATATATACGACAACTTCTGCCTACAGAAGATTGGCATCTTCTATAAGTTCAAGGAGGAGTTGAACGCACTCAAGGAGGTATATGGCGATCAGCTATGCACAGAACTTGAGGAGTTCGAGAACACAGACAAGACCATTGCCCTACAGATTGTGTCGGGTAGGGAGGGTATATCCCTTAAGCAAGCAAAGGCATTGGTGTACTACAACATTGACTTCAGTGCCACAAGCTATTGGCAGAGCAGGGACAGGATGACAACCAAGGAACGATTAGAGTCTGATGTGTACTGGATATTTTCAAAAGGTGGTATAGAGAAGGACATATACAAATCGGTAAGCAAAAAGAAGGACTATACTGTTAGTCACTTTAAAAAGGATTTATTAACTTTAAAAAAAACGTTATGAGTGGAAAAATACAAAGAATAAGTCAAGGTTTATATACGGGAACAGATAAAAGAAAGGTTGGAAGTTTAGAGGTAACAAGGTACTCATTCGAGATGATTGAAGACGAGCCTAAGATAGTTATATCGATGGTAAAAGTTTTAGATACTGATGGTAAGTACATTAAATTTGCAAAACTAAAAGATGTTGAGCCTTATTTATCTATGTATCCAATATCATTTTCGAAAAAATGATTTGCTATCTTTGTAATAGATGACCGAACAACAAATACAATCCAAGAGGATAAAGCAACTGGAGTCTGAGGGGTACTACGTACTAAAGTTAGTGAAGACCAACAAGAATGGGATACCTGACATACTAGCGATACCACCAAACGCAGGTGTTATCTTTAGCGAAGTCAAGACACCAAAGGGTAGGGTGTCAAAGTTACAGGAGTATAGACTAAAAGAACTAGAAGGATATGGATTTAGAACTGAAGTATTTAGAGGCTGAGACAAAGTGTGATATCGAAGACTGGTTCTTTGATAGGATGTCAGAGTATTCCATTGAAGATGCCTCTACTATCATAGGAAGCACAGTTACGATATTGGATGATCTTCCATACTCAGAGGGTTGGAGTCAGGAGATATCAGGTGTGATAAAGAAAGAGGATCCTATATTCTTTGTGGTTGAATACGTGAAGCAGGAAAATGAAATGCCATCATTGGTCGATGTGTACGAAATAGAAATGGATGAGTACCTAGACTACATTAAAAAAAATCAAACAATAAATTATTATGAATCAAATAGAAATGTTAAACCTAAAGCAGAGCAAGATTGATAGGCTTCAGGCTATAATTAAATCAACACTACTCGTTGATGTAAAGAATGACAAGAACAGAAGACGCAATACCATAAACGCAAGATACATATACGCTGAGATACTTAGGAAGGATGGGTTTGGATGCTCAGACATTGGCAGGTCAATATGCAAGAACCACGCAACCGTACTACACTACTTTAAAAACTTTGATGGATTCATAGAATCAGACAAAACATTTAGAGAAACCTTTCATTTAATAAGGAAAAGATACACAGACCATTACGATTATGTTATCGATATGTCGTATGAAGAAATAAAAAAAGAAGCTTTTGCTTTGAGAATTGAAAATAAAAAACTAAATTCGGAAACAGACAGACTTCAACTTGAACTACATTCTTTAAAAGAATCGTTTAAAGTAATAGAGAAAGAGACACAGGAGAGGGCAGAACAAGAGGAGCGTCTAAATAAAATATACACTGTTATTAAGCAGCGAACAAAGAACGGAACTGAAGAAAAAGTTTTAAATAAAATAAATAATTTGTACAATGGTATATACGACTACTGATATTGACAAGGTGTTATCTTACAAGACTTGGTCTAACAAACGCAAGTCAGACGAGTTACTTAGGATGGACTGCAATATGTATTGCAACTTAGGATCGGACTCTACAAAATCAGATCGTGCTGCTGTCAGAGTTATATCTCGAAAGATATACTCAGCTATAAAGACGGTTGATGATTCATTAGGAACATTGTTGATACAAACTATAGACCCTAAAAAATGATGTAATGGCACAGGACTTCTCGGTATTTGATATAGACAGAATCAATCATATAAATTATCTGATGGATAAGATTAACGACTGCTCTAATAACATATACGAGGCTCTTGTTGATAGGGAGTTCGAGGACCTGGCAAAAGAAATAGATGTCCTTGAATCAATACTAAAAGAAATATCTGAATCTATAGATGATGAAGTATAACTACTCTCAATTTGCATCTGAAAAGCAGCTATATGAATTCGTTAAGGAGTTCTATATAGATGACCTAACTAATTCAGAATCATCCACGAGTAGATACGATTGCACATCTGAGAAGTATAATATAGATATTGAATTAAAGTGCAGGCGCAAGCACTACGATGAGTTGTTGATAGAGAAGTCTAAGTACGATTCATTAATCAGGCGTTCAAAAGAATTAGGTACTACTGTGGTATATATAAACTCTACACCTGAGGGGGTGTGGGGTTTTTATTTGAATGAGTGTAACATCGAGTGGTCTACAAGGGACCTGCCTAAGCAGACAGACTTCAGCCGGAGGCATAGAGTGCCAAAGGTAGTTGGATACCTCAACGTAAACGATGGCATTGATTTACTTTCTCTTCTTCCTTCTGTTTAACTTATGAAGCTTTGACTTCTTGAATCCATCAGTGGCGTAGTAAAGCTTCACCTGTTTATCGGTGAAGACCTTACCACTTGGACTGATGTTTTTATTTCTTCCTATCTTCTTGAACGGCATAGCTTAGTTATTTTTTTAGCTTTTTTAGTTCTTCTTTTCTTTTCTTATCTTTCTCTTCTTTCTTCTTTCTTCTCTCTTCACTTACTTCTTCTTTTAATCTTTCAAGTTTTTCATATTCTGGACTCAAGTCCCCGAAGGTCTTATCCCATAGGAATATATCATCCTCCTTCATTTCACTTTCACTTTTATATATCGTAGACTCAAGAAGTTTATCTCTTAATTGTTTTAGTTCTTTAGCCTTAGGGCTTGAACTTGAAGTTTTTGCTCCTCCTTCGATAACATAATTAGAATATCCAAGTATCTTAAGTATATCTTTACTTATGTCTCCTCCTTCTCCTAGAGTTGAGTAGTTTTCATATAGCTTATTTAATGTTGGTCCAGGCACACCTCCAATAGTAAATAACTCAAGATAAAAATTCTTCATTTTTTCAGCTTTCTTGACAGGGTCCTCTGTTTGAATTGCAATCTTTGCTTTTGTCGTTATCTGCTGTGCTGTTTGAAGTAAACCAACAGACTTTGTACCTGTACCTGCCCAAGGTTTACCTGTCGCTAAGTCAGCACCCATATTAATAAATTCACCTATTATAAATAAAGCGTTTAAATTTCCAACAATACCTGCTCTAAACAAGTCTGCTTCATCCTCATCATCAAAGTCAGTAAGAAGTCCCGGAAGACCTGAAGATATATATTGGAATAACACTGGCATAGCTATATGGTACATAATAAATGTTCTAACATTCTCCATCAATGTTCCCTTGCCTGCAGTCTTGTCCAACTTTGATATCTTTTTACTTAGATTCCTTATTGACTGAATCTCTTTTCTAAGATATTGTTTTTGAGTTGTTAAGAACATATTAAGTCCTCTCATTATAGCATCTCCTGTTTGAAAGACATCCTTATCCTGAAGATCACTAGACTGCTGAGTTCTTTTTGTAGCCCTTTCAAACCTTTTAACAGCGTAATCAATAGCCTGTTGTTCTGTAGCTTTTGGATTTTTCTTTTTAAACTGAGCCTTATGGTATGAGTATAAAGGTAAACCACCAAGCATAATTGCAGTTCTATCACCTACCTTTATGTGGTACATCATTGCTTTTAGAATCCATTCTTTTGCAGGTTTAGGAACAAAGCTTTTCATTGCATCTTCAGAATAGCTTTCTATATTTTTCATAATAGAATCATACTTCCTGTCTTGCATATATATAGAGTTGTCCCTAACTTCCTTCCAAACCTTTGCTTGTTGTGCTTTATTTTTAGATGCGTATTCAAGCCACTTTAATCCACCAATATCATTCATATATGTAAACGTAGACGTTAGCTGTTTTATATATATTACTGGAGAAAGTGCAAGCCTTGCAATTATAAACGCAGTGTTCCAAGAGTTTACAAACTTATCTGTAGTTGAAGTCCTAGCCCCTCTATTTGCTATCTTCTTTAAAGAAACATCAATTAATTCCTTAGCTGTTTTCCCATATATATTCTCAATTGAAGAACTTATGTACTGATTTGAAAAAATTCTGTTTATATAACTTATGTTTTCGGCATATGCAGCAAAGTATTCCATATCAGTTAGATATGTCATAAGTGCATCATCACCGTCCATTGCAATTATCTTCTTATTGGTATTCATTCTAGCCTTGCTTGACTGTGCAGTAACTACATTAGATGCCTTTCCAACACCTGAAATTAAGTCTAAAGGTTCCTGCTCCACTCCATCTATATATTTTTTACCTGCATAGTTTTCATTCTGAGGCATATTTGTTCTGTATATTTTTCTGTATACATCATTGTACTTAGAGTACTTTGAAGGGAATAGTTCGTCTACTTGAAAGTCTGCCCACTTCTTAACCTCAGGCTCAAGAGCATTCTCAATCTCAGACATTACACGCTTGGCATTTTCTTTATTTATCTCTTTCTTTCTTTCTATTTCCTCCTTGCTGTCAAACTCTGAATTTATTTGTTCTAACCCAAACATATCCACACTCTCAAAAGAAGGATGATTTGATGGGTCCTTGTATTGGTTATATAAATAATACAATTGATTTTGACTTAGTACTAATGAGTTTTCTACAACTGCATCTTTCAAAGCCTTCTTTGTTTCCCCGTTTTTATTATCGTTATAGTTGTCTTTTGCTTTCTGCAATAATGATTTATCTATTACTATACCTGTGTTTTTTAATTTTTTATTTTGACGTATTTTATATGCAGTCTTACGCCAAGACTTATTTCCATATATCTCAATAAGTTTATTTTTAATCATAGACTCATACTCCATCCTTGCTTTCTTGAACTCAATAGATGATTCATCTATCCTTTCTGTTACAAGTTTCTGAAGATTTCCTCCAAACATTTCCCCTGGCATTGATGATATCTTGTCAATCAAACCATCTAAAGCCTCTGCACTTGTTAATACATCATCTACTTTTACACCTATACTTTTGAGTATTTGTTTAGTTTTTGCATCAACCTTCTTAGAGAGTTCTTTATTTTCTTGTCCTCTCTTAGCTAGTTTAAGTTCTTTTATAGCATCAGGTGAACTAAGGTCAATTTTATTACCTGTTATCTCTTCATAAGCTATTTCAAAGTCTTCCTTAGCCTTTAGTCTTGATCTTTCAATTTCTGATTTCAATTCAGTCTTACCCTCTGATATTATTTGACTTAAAGTAGTATCTATATTATCAAGGGACTGTATCTTACTAAAGTCAGTATCATCCATTAGCTGAGAGTTGTTATACTCTATTGCAACTTGAATGTCTACCATTCTGTTTACCTGCTCATTACTAAGCTGACCCTCGGAATTTAATGTATTAAACTCATTAACTAAATCCTCGTTTATTTTAGCTATGGTCTCTACGTCCTGTTCTGTAATTGTTTTTTTAGTAGGCTTAAATATATTACTATTTATATAGTCAATACGTTCTTTAGCAGCAACACTTATTATCTTTCCTTTTAATCTACCACTCTGAACCTTTGTATATTTCTTGCCTAATATGTTATTTATATTCTTAGACAGAGACTCTACATTCTTTCTTATAACAAGCTTTGCAACATCCTCATAAACATTTTCTATATTCTTTTCATTAGCCTCTGTTACTGACCTAACCATATCAATCACCTCCTTCTTTGTATACAAACTAGGTGGAAGTGTTTTTCTAATAAAGTTTCTAAGACCTGCCTTTACCTTGTTTAGTTCTTTTGCTCCTTTCTTTCTTTCTCTAACTATAGTTCTGGCTTCCTTTATTTTTTGATCCATATTCTTTGTTGGCTTTGTTCCAACAAATTTTTGAATATCACTAAGAAGTGCAGCTTGAGTTGTAGATAATCCCTTTCTACTTCTTAATTCACCCTTAACCTTGTATGTATCTGACTCAGAAATATACTCAGGCTGTTGCTGTAAAAATTCTATGGTCTTATCTACTATCTCTTGCTTAGTATATTTTTTTGACTTAAGATTCTTTCTTTCAAGTTTATTTCCATATTCTATTACTCTATTAAATAATGGACCACCAATATTTAGTCCTCCCATTATATTTTTAAAGCTATCAGGGACAGTCTTGTTTTCAAATATATCTGCTACTGGAACCTCCAAAGCCTTTTTCGCTTCTGTTGCGGTCATACCTCTATCCCTTATAAGGTAATCCTTTATCGTTTCATCCTTGAAGTTGTTTCTTCTTCCTTCGCTTATGATTGATGACACAGACATTACCTTTTGTTGTCTTTGTTTTCTAGCTACCTTAGCTACCTTAGGTATTGCACCTGCACTTGATAATACATTTGACTGAGCAAAATTCTCATCTGCCTTTCTTGATACCACCGTTTCATCTGTGTTGTATTTAGTATAGGTATCTGTTATATCATAAGATTTAAAGAACTTACTAGGTTGCATTATCTTATTAATCTTAGCCTTAACAACCCAACCAAATGACGGATGATGGTCTACATCTTTAGGATTAGTTTTAGAAACTTCAAATGTTGTTGGGTCAAACTCAATGAAAGACATAATCTCACCTCCAACAACTCCCTTGTTTAAAGGGTCAGTAATTCTATTATGAAACTCAGTTAGATTCTTTACACCAATTGCTTTCTGAAATGTTTTGTCAGATGCAATTTTTTGATTTAATATTTTTCTAAGGTCAGGAGAATAATTGTTTTCAATATCTAATAAAGTGACCAATGCTTTTGGGTCCTCCTTAAAACTATTTAGATTTTTTAATCTACTGTTATTCTTCTTGTTGAATTTTTCTAAAGCACTCTTACCATCCTTAGATTGAAGTCCACTATTGAATGCATCAATAAGATTTTTCTTACTAAGTATTTTTTCATCAAGAACTAAATCAACTAAAGATTCAAAAATGTGTTGCTGAAATTGCCAAGAACCATTTAGAGTACCGGAATGTGGAGCAAACAAATCTGCCTCACCTTCTATTGAGTTTCTAATAAACCCTTCGGCTTGAGACTTCGTATTAAAAGCAGCAAGGTTAGATACATCACCTAACTTCCTGCCCGTTTTATTCATAATAATCGGAACATAGTTACGTCCGCCTAAAAGATTTATACTGTATCCATTACCCAACTCAGTCAAACCTGCGTTGGTATAGTCATACATATTAGTTACAAAGTTTCTCCCATCTAAAGTATAAACATCTACATCCTGAACAAGTTCTCTAACCCAAGTTCTCTGATCGTTCTGAACTTTAGGTGCATCTATTATATCTATTTGTTTTCTAGGAATTTTTAAGGTTCCAACTTCACCTTCAGAACCTTGCTCTTCTTGTTCTAAAGTCTGAATGTCTGACTCCTCAATAACCTCACCTGTTCTAGTCTTTCTTGATATTACATTTAATAGGTCAACAACATCAGAATCTTTTGCTCCGAAGTCACTTCCTAATTTAATACCAAACTTTTTAGCTATACTCTTTAAGAAATCTACAATTATATTTTTTGATGGTCTGTTAAGCTGTCTGTATTCAGAGGAAAGTATACCTACTAATTCCGCTAATCTTTCTTCATTTTGTAACTCACCCTCATAACTCTTAGCAAAAGCTTCAATTCTTTTTGAAATATCACTGTCTTTTGGTAGAACCTTTAGAACAGACGATACCATCTTCTCTGATGCTATTGCAATATCTGGATCGCTTTTTATTTTATCCATTAATACTGCGTGAAATATTTCGTGTGGTACTGTAGTCTTTGTAGCTTTAGACAGGTTAACGTGTATAGTGGTATTGTTAGGATTATATTCTGCTCTACCATCACCAAGCTTTGCATACTTTAAATACTCATCATTGGTTTCGTGAAGTACTATTTTAACATTAGGTAATACTTTAGAAATAGACTTTGCTGCAAGTTTAGCTATATTAACCACATTACCTCTTAATGGGTTGGTATTTTTAGAACCATCTTTACTTCGGTTCAATGTAATGTTCTGTCCTTTTTTGAATAATGAATCAATATCATTTTGTTCTTCAGTTGTTACTTCTTCAGTTACTTTCTCAGTTACAGTTGTATCAGTAAACTCTTCAGAAATCATTTTTCTAAAGTCATCTAATTCTTGTTGCTCCTGATTAGCAGTTTCAATTTCAGTCTCTAAAGCCTTTATTCTTTTTGTTTCTGCATCATACTCTACAGTTCCTTCTTCTATATTTTGAATGTATATTTTGCTTTCTTCAAGCTTTTCTTCAAGTACATTTAAAGGTTGCTCTGATAGGTTATCAAAACTAAAAGTTTCGGCTTTTCTTCTTGGTGCTACATCTTCCTCAGCTACAACCTCCTCGGCTACAGTTGGTTCAGCTATCTCCTCATCAACAGTTTCCTCAGCCACAACCTCCTCGGCTATAACCTCTTCAGCTACAGTTGGTTCGGCTACAGTTGGTTCAGCTACAACTTCTTTCTTACCTAACTCAGTTAGTTCGTTATCTATCTCTGTGATACGTTCTTTCTCCTTAACCACTAAGTTAGGCTCCTTGCCCTCAACCTTAGACTCCAAGTTTCTCTTCTCTACTATTAAGTTGAAAGCTTCTTTGGCATCACTCGTATTTAAGTTTTCAGGTATCTGATCAAATATTCCCTTAGCGTATCCTATACCATCAAGTTTAGCTTGAGCATCCTTCTCGGTCATTTTTCCTAATGCAACTTGAGTATTCAACTGAGCCTCATACGTGCTGTACATATCTCCTTTTGTTGCAAAGTCATACATAACTTTGAAATCAACGTCATTTAGACGGGTCTTTTCATTAAACCCTTCTGCTACTGCTCTTGTTGCCTGACCTGCTGTGTTCATCATAAAACCACCATACAATCCAAGCTTCCAATTTTCCCAAACTACATCAGATATTGCATTATAAGTACTAGCTACTTCAAAATAATCTTTTTCCTTTATAGCGTTGTATGCATTTTTTAGTCCAATGTCATATACTGCTTGAGTAAATTCTGTACCTGATTCAGCTAAACCAGCTACACTTCCACTTAAAAGCCTTTCGTTTAATGTTACCCTTGCATTTTGCTTGATCCTATTAGAAATAACTTTTGCGCTTGCCCCTTTAGGTATTTCAGAAAATGTTTTGTTTATTATCTTTGCAGTTAAATTTTTACCTAAAGGAGTTTTAGAAAGCGCTCTGCTTAATCCAAATTTTTCTAATAGAGTTGATACACCTGCATATAATGCAGACATAGTTTTCTTCTCCCACTCTGGTATATCATCAAACTCTGGTGATGACATTAGATTTTTGTTTTCAGAGTAAAGCATACCATATATACCTGCTGATGAAGGTAATCCACGTAGTGCCGCACCTGTCTTTTTAAATCCTTCTTGAGTAATTTTTGATGCAACCGTACCAACTCCCGGAAGAATAATACTACCAGTCAACATAGAACCAAAAGTAGGTAACACTCCAGTTGTTACCTTAAACAAATCACCTCTATCTTTACTTGCTATATACTCATCTGTAATAATCCCTGGGACCAAATCTTCAGTTGCTCTCTGCTCGTATGTCTGACCATATATGTCTTTCTCAGTGTCACCCATAACAAATCCTGCAAAACCTGCGCCTCCAGATAAGAATGATTTAGCCATAGCACCTAAGGTAGAACCTCTCTTTTCTTGAATTGCAAAGTTTACTGCTGCTGACTGATTTAAGTTCACCTCTATGTCTTGTAATGACTGTTGCTCTTCGTCTAGTGCATTTACCTTTGTATTTAGTTGTTTTACTAAATAGTTTCTTTTATCTAGATTTGACATAGGTCCAAGAAAAGTTTCAAACTGCAATCCCTGAGGCTGTCTTCCTAGTGCTATACTTGCATCTACTTCGTTTATTTGACCAACAATATTATTAGCTTCTTCATTTAGTTGATTTATTGTTTTTCTTTTATTAACAATCTGTTTATTTTTTAAGTATATATTTTCTTTGGTGTTATATGCAGGAAGTAGTCTTGGATCATATTTTACAATCTTATCTTTTTCTCCAATAACACTCAACATTTTTTCTCTAGCTTCTATTATACCTTCTTTAGCCTCAGGTGTGAGACCATCAAAATTATAATCCAATGGTATATTGCTTATAGCTTCTTTTGTTAATTGTTTTTCTTTTTCTTCAAAACCTCCGTCTGGACTTCCATACATAAATTCCAACACACTTGATTGAGGACTTCCTCCAACGACACGCTCTTCTGTAAATGCAGTTATATCATCAGATAACAACCCAAACTTTACAGCATCATAATAATCTTTAACCGCTTTGTCTTCCTTGTATGACTTGATTCCATATTCTACAAATGTAGATGCTAATTCTTTTTCTCTAAAACGACTATATTTATCTCCTGCATCTAAGTCAATTCTTTTTGACTCACCTGTAAGTTTGTTTGTTATCTTTACTTCGTCAGTACCTGCACTAGACTCTTCAATTGTAAATATATCTGATTCAGGACCGGACAATGATTTTAGAAAATTACTTAGTTGAGTTACGTACTCAGTTTCTGATTGGTCCTTTTTAAATTTAATATCATTGAATTCATTTAGCTTCTTTACGTTGCTTCTGATTCTTTGATTTTCTTTATACTCCTCTGTATCAGTATCTAAACCTGCGATTACTCTGTCATATCTTTTAGAAAGATTTATGTCTGTAATTGGCTTAGACTCTTTATCCTTGATAAGTTTGTTTTTTATCTCATCACTCTTTATAAAAGACTCTCTTGCTAGTTCATCTTTTGTTAACAAGTCCTCTTTTTTTTCAAGCCGATCAATTAAAGTTTCATCAAAATAAATTCTATCTTCTTCAGCCCCTTCGAATTGGTCTTCCTTAATCTTATCTAAGTATGATATTACAGCTTTCTTTTCTTTATCCGCTTGTAACTCTACGTCTTCTATTTCTTGTCCTGAAAGAATCTTAGTCCAGGAACCATAGGGACCTTCTGATTTTTTAAATCTAGTTATATCAGATATTGCATTTCTATTTAACTCGGCAGTTCTTGTGCCGTCAGGATCATCAAGTGGTATGTATTTGTTTTGAGTTTTATCCCCAAGGTTTATTAGGTATGAACCGTCAGGTTGCTTCTTGTACTTTGCCCCTGGTCTACCTGCGTATGTGTATGTCTGCTCTGCTAATTTAGTTCTGAGTTCTTCATCCTTCTGAAGTTCAAAGTCTTGAGATTCTTTATATGCCTCATCTCTTCCTTGCTGCGTAGACAAATCCAAAGAAGAATCTTCCGATACGAAGTCCAACCCACCTTGCTTCGGAGCCATTGCTTCCGACATCTTCTCCTGTGCTGTCGGCTCTTTTTTTTTTACTGGAGGGTCGGTTACTCCCATTAAAGTTGAAAAATCTTTTATAGATTTTTTGTACCCGTCTGTAACGAATAAATTATATGCTACTTCTCTTCCATTCGGATTTTCTAGCATTAACTTTTTGAACTCATCAATGCTTTTTGTGTATCCGTCACCAACAAATAAATTGTATGCTACTTTTATTGCTTCTTCGTTCATTTTTTTTAATTGGTATCAGTTAAAATTTGCTGCTCCACCTGTTCCACCTATACTAATAACTTTTGCTTTAGCTTCTGTTAGGCTATTTTTAGCTAACTGCTTTAAGCCTTTTATCATACTTGGTCCATATGTTTCATATGTTGCTATTGTATCGTCTCCTTTTTTAAATACATATCCTCCTGAATCTTTGACATATCGAACATTCACACCAGTCAATCCGAGTTCAGGTAGTTTTGATTGAATCTCTAACGTTCTTTCGTCTGCTGTTTTTAATTTCTTGTATGGTTTAAAAACAACAGCATTAATAGTGTTTATAGCTTTTTGAATTGTAGTTGAAGGCTGAGTGACAACTGATTTTATATCCGTATCAAGTTCTGATTTACCCTTACCTTTTCTAATCTCTGCTCCTATTACTGCATCTTTGAAGGTTTGATTATCGAATGTATCATCTCCTCTACCAAAATACTCATATATAGAAATAACAAATTCTTCAACAGTTTTATTACCAAAATCAATTGTTCGTTGTTCACCGGGTTGACCATCCTGCCCTTTGTATATAATCGTTACCCCTTCATTAGTTCTAGTAGCATCAATTATATTTTCGTTACCTCCTACCAATTGGTCTAATGATGTTTGTGCCTGATCCTCAGTTCCTTGGTACACATTTGCAATTGTGTTAGCAAATGCATTTCCTTGTTCCTTTAGTTCTCTTTGACCTTTAAAATATTTCATTTCAGTAACAGATGGTGGTGATTTCATCTGTTGCGCTCGAACAGTTTGCTCTTCCTGAAGCATCATACGAGCCTGAGTCTTTAACGCTCTCTCTGCATTTGCTTCCTGCTCTTCAGTCAATTCGTATACAACTCTACCGTTCTCTGTCTTGGCAAAAAGAATATTCTGCTTTCTATTTCCGTTCTCATCCAATAAATCGTCAGGGTTATATGTAGTGCTATATAACTCACCGTCCATAGTGAATTTATTAAAATCCAAAAGTACAGAAGCACCATTGTAAGTACCACCCTGTAATTGGCTCTTTGCCCACTTGTCGCTTGCCTCTTCAAATAAACTAATAGACTTAAGGTCATCAACACTAACGCCTAACTCCTCAGCCTTCTTAGCTATCTGCTCATCCGTTAGACCATCTAATCCACCTGCCTTTCGTACATACGTTTTTATCTTTTCAATAGTACCTGCTGTATATCCTGTACCCATAGATGTAATAGCCTCTATAACATCAGGCTTTAAGTTATCAGTCCAATTTTTAGCAGCACCTACAACGTCAAAGTTTGTTACTGTTGTTCTAATTCTGTTTCTTAAGTTTGATACAGACATTAAGTTTGCAGGATTTGAATCCGGTATAAGTGGTCCGTCTGGATTATTAGGATCCTTAATCATCTTTGCAGCAGCTACGTTTCCTGTTGCTGAGTCAATCACAAGTCTTGCTCCCTTGAAGTTTGAGAATCCCTCAACGTTTTCCATCATCTCAAGAGTAACCTTAGATAGACGCTTTCCATAAGGAATATTATCGTTATTCAAAGCCATCTTCTTAGATAACTCCTCATTGTACTCTTGGTATAGGCTAAAACCTATATCCGTTCCGTCAACTAAGTTTTGTCTCATAAGTGTATACTGAGAAGGCTTAAGTTGACCTGACTTGAGTAGTGTCTCTTGCATCAGCATCTGTTGCTGAAGGTCATCAGCGAATGCTAATGCAACCTTGTTGAGTTCACCATCCTCACCCACAGGTACATTGGCTACTACCTTCTGATACTCTCTTGTAGCATCATCTATGGCTGCTTTCTTTTCTTCACGAACCCTAGCCTCTTCTTTCAACATATTGCTGAAGTTGCTTCCAACCTCTGCCCAGTTGATTTGATTCTCAGCCTCTCTTTCTACGTACTTATATGCTGTTGCCATTATTTACTTGTTTACTGTGTAACTGTTCCTGCAGGATTAGGCAAGAATACACTAAATGGATTCTGATAGTTTTGAATGTATTGTTGATTCTTAAAAATCATCTGATCCTGTAAAGGAGTCAAGTCTTTTTTAAATTTACGAAATTGTCTATTACTCATATTTCCAATTTTTTCAAAATCTAAGTTTGTAAAACCTTCTCCTGCATTACCTAATATTCCTTGACTATCTTGAACCTGACCAAACTTATTAAATTGGTCTTGGTTGAATTGCATACCTTCAACTGCTGCTTTCTGTGCTTGAATGTTTTGAGAGTACAAAGGAACCATACTTATACCCTGACCTACTAAATTAACAGCACCTTCAATACCTTGAGCCTTAGCTGCTTGCATCGCTTCTTGTGCCTGTGCTGCCTTTAACTGCTCACCTGCTACCTCTTCTAAGTCTAATCCTACACCCAAGTCTCTAAGCCTTGACTCTTCCTCAAGTATTGCCGCCTCGATGTTTGTCATCTCGTCAGCCATTGCACCTCTTATTTTTGCTTGTCCTGCCTGTTGTCCTGCGTAAATTCTTCCCGCTGTTGCTGCTGCTCCTCTTTCACTCTCAACTCCTGCCTGTGTAGCCATAGCACCTTGAACCAACATAGCTTCTCTTTCCAAGTCGTATGCTTCCTTCTTGATTGCCATTTGCTCGGCATAGTTAATCTCAAGCTTCCCTCGTGCCTCAGCCATTGCCTTGTCAGCGTCCATCTCCGCTTGCTCCATTAGCTTTTTCTGCTTTGCCGCCTGAGTAAAAGATATTCCAGTAGATACAGCCGTTGAAGCTAAACCTCCTACCGCTGCTATTGTTGTCATTGCTGCCATATTATAAAGCTTTTATCATTTCACTTGTATAAGAGTCTCCTTGTGTATATCCTAATTTTTCATACGTCTCTTGTAAACTCTTATGTTTTATTAGAGCGTAACAAAACTTAGAACCGTTTTTCTTTGCCAAGTTTGTTAATGTTTCTATTAATAAACCAATAGCATTTCCTCTATGTGGCTTTTTTCTGTATTCTTTATTTGATATAATAAAATCAACCCAAGCAACTTTAGAGTTTGTTATGTATAAGTATCCTGCACAAACAGGCTCACCATCATCCAAAACAATTATACCACCCTTACCATTGTCAGGTAAAAAATCTTTTACAGGTGCTGTCCATCCCCAATCACTCCACCACTTCGTTAAGTGAGTTTCGTAGTCTTCTTCGGTCAGTGGTCTTATATCAAATATCATTTAACAACAAAGATAGTAAATTTAAGGAAAAGATTTCATTACTTCGCTCTCTGCGGCAAATAATTCTACCTTCTCAGTATTGTTGTTTGTCAATGTGAATACGCCATAGTGTCCAAGTATACCGTGAGACTCTGATACAGCGTTCTTTATATACAGCATATATTCCGTCTGAGTAGGTGCAGGCTGCGCCCCTGTTATGGTATTGTCTACAACTATGTTGTTTATTCCTGCAGGCAAGTTCTGATTGACCTCTGTTACCTGACCTAATAATAATGGATTAGGATTGCCAAAGTAAACCATATCACCAACGCTAATTATATTCCCTATGTACAGGGTAGTTGGAAAGTCTACAGTAGTTACACCACCCACGACACCTATAGCTGAACTTGTACCTAAACCATTCAATGACCTAAGGGCATACTCATCTACTCCTGCAGGTACATCTCCTGAGTTTCTAACAAACGCAAAGAAAGCACCCTCCTTTTTTTCAAACCAAGTTGAATCAACGAACCCTGAGTCCTGCTGATCGCTAGTCAAAGTAGCTGACCAAGCGTCATCACCCTCTAAGTTAATGGTCTTAAATAGCTTATTCTCAAGCGGTTGAGCGTTAAACACAGACTGCAAAATTGAAGGGTAGTCATCGCCATAGAAGTTATTTCTTACATCATTGGTATTATGCCTGTAAAGATTTCCTGACTTGAAGGTATAGAAGTAGTTGTTCATACCAATCATAAAATCTGGCACGTAAGAATAGAATGAAGGGAATCCCTTAACTCCCGAATCATATGTTAGTGTGTATTCTGTATTTGTATCTACTTGGCTCATATATTATTTTATTTATGGATTTCTCAAATCCCATATCAAGTACAGGTAGTCACCATCGTTACCCGGAGGCATAGTGAATGTTGCCTTGATATAGTCTGGCTGACCCGACAGGTTAGGTGTTATTCCAGTCGATGCTGCAATCAAATCACTAACCGAACTTGCAGTATTTGGATAGTTTGTTGCTGTTCTCAAGTATCTAAATGAATTGTTTGCATTGTCAAAATTAGCGGTGTCTGACTGAAACTTATTAAATGCCAATACTACATTAGAACCATCCGGGGGAACAGAGCCTTGACCCTGAATACCAGTTAACGAATTGTATCTAGTAACTACAGGGTCTGTTGTTCCTGCAGCAAACTGAATAGGACTTGATGTAAGAGGTGAAATAAAAGTTCCGTCCATATATCTATACTCGCTATGGAACGTAAGAGTTGCGTCATCTGCACTTGTGGCAATAACTTCAATTACAGTTATCTCCTTAGCATCAGGACACTCAACATCCAATGTAATTTCAACTATATCAGTTGGTGTTATTGTAACGCTTACCTCTGTGGTGTTTATAACATTTTTATTTATTGTCTGCGAACCACTTGCAGTTTGATTGGTAAGGCTTGTAGTTACACCGTTGTAAGTAATGTCCACATCAAATGTACCTGTTATTTTAGCTACGGTCCAAGTTATGTCAACGTCACCAACTCCACTACCCATCTCGAAGCACTCATCAAATATCTCTGTAGAAGTTATTTTAAGTTCTTTAGATATACCACAGTTTATGCAAGCTTTTGGCATTGGTACTAAATCTTGATTTGATGATAGTACATACTCGTTCATATAAGGATCGAATCCACCTAGCTTCTGTGTCTCAAATTGCACTAAGAATAAGTCTCTAAACCAAGTGCGCATACCCAAACTGGATATCACTTCTAGTCTATCTGAATTATAAGATGCGCCACTTAACTTTAATACCACACCCCTCTTTGCGTCTGTGAAGTATCTATCGTCACCATAAGACGAGAAGCTTTCAGGGTTATGGCTTATACCAAACTCTTCAATTCTTGCTATCTGATTCCCTAAAACTTCAGGTACTGACAACAATAGGTTACCTGCACCCGCATCTGATAGTATATTCGCACCTGTGAGTACGTATGATATTTTATCCTCTTGGAGTGTAAGTACATCCTTCTCTCTTCCGTGTAGTATCTGAATAGGACCAAAGGACTCTTCTAAGGGCTTAAAATTCAACAGACCTCCATTGAACTCATTTAGTTTGTTTACGTTCGACTCATCGCTGTATACACCACTATAGGTAATGTCAGCGAATCTTCTAACTTCTCTGTAGTCTTGAGCCTGTGTAGACGTAACTCTATTCCCGAGGTTGAAGTCCTTGCCTAATATACTATCTCTAATCTTATAGCTTTCAACACCGTTACCAAAGGAGTAACAGTTAAAGAACCCTGTATCACAAATCGCAGGCTGTCCCGTTGATAGTATCTGATTCTGTATATCTCCTAGGTGTGTACCTGAAGGTATTGACGTAGAAGTAAGAGTTACATTCGCAGGATTCGTTGGTGGTGTAGCTGCACTTCTTACCACACTACTACAAACAGCAACAAAGGTTATTGGAGAACCACTCGGAGCAGGGTTACTAGGAACCGTTATCTGCTGTGGTAAACCATTTATATCCGTATAGTCATAGACCAAGTCGTTAGGATCTTGATTTAGTACTGACACATTACATATATCGTCAGAAGTAACCAATCCAAATGTCTTAGAACTTTCATACCAAATGTCCGGTGCTGCATCAAGAGGTTCACTCTCAAATACGATTGTATCTTCTGCTCTAAAAACAGTCATAGTCCAAGACACCTTTGATCTTCTCTTCTTAGATCCACCACAAGCAAGTGTGCCTGTAGCTAAAAGGTTTAATCCGGGCTGAGCGACAGTTCCTTCAAAACCAATGTACAAGATGTCTTCGGCTGTTGGTATAGTTAGTGGAGTTTGAAAACCAGAAACATACTGAACTATAAAGGGAGGGTTTGTAGCAGAACTACTATTCCCTGTGTTTAATGTAGCAATTACATTTTCACCTAAGAACCAGTCTCTAAAATTATTATAATCTACAGGTGAAACCAATGTACTATTAAAATTATATATTCTTTCGTCACAACCAATACCTCCTTCACGAACAACCTCATAGCTAATAACTATTCTTGAACTTGCAGGAATGCTATACTCAGTAACAGTTGAACCAGGTATTGTTGGGTCTGGTACACCATATATATACAAAGGATAAGACAAAACGGGAGCAAATCCTGAATATTCAGATGTATCTGATCTAGAACCATAATCTATAATTGCATTCTCAGAACCCTCAACAGAAAAAGAATTTGCTTTCATTTTCATATACACCCCTGAAGGTATATTTAAGTTTACAGTAGGATCGCTAGGCGATGGTATTGCTATAAAGTCTGAACTCTTAGATGCCTTCTCTAATACAGTAGCGTAGTCACAACTTGAGGTAGCACCAAGTGTGTCTCTTTTAACTATGAGCCTTTGCCCGTTAGTTATCTTCTGTGAGTTCTCTCCCTCCAACAAGAAGTAAGTGTTACTATCTATGGGGTCGGTAAAGAATATACTACTATATATAGTCTCGTAAGACTCTCTGTCAGGCTTTATTGCATACTTATAGTTCTTTGCCCACTTAGGAGCAACCTGAGTAGTTGGTATGTTTACAATTATACTATTGGCTGTATCTGATGCTCCACAAGGAAATTGAACGGTATTGTACTGACTGACCAAGGCTGTTGTAGACCTGTTAAACTCATCCATATATATAATTCCTATCTCATAACCTCTATTGCTATGAAGGCTTTGACCTGAACTTAGCTTGCTGTAATCAGCAGCACCACTTGCAATATCAAAGTATTCTGTAACAATTACAGTAGGAGTATTTACATCGTCTGCGTATTGAACCGCAGGGAATCTAAATGTAACATCATCTGAACCAACTGTAGACTCTAGTATAATCGCTTGCTCTATTGCAGTTATACCACTCTGGTAAATAAAGTATGTATTGTCTAAGTCATTTTTGAATAACTGATTAAATAAATCTGTCATTGTCGTACCTTGGTCTCTAGTAGCTATAGGCTCAATGTTACCCCCAGGTAATGAAGTACCCACCTGAGCAGTGGTGATTGCACTCTGCGCCCAGTCATAAACACTAGCGTAATCTTCAACAAGGTTGAATGTATACTGAAAAACCAACTGAACGTTTGTCTCTGTAGGAGTAGCAGGACCAGAAAAACTATTGTGGTCAAAAGTTATTTCAATTGTTATTGATGAACCCTTAACTAAATCAAAACTTGAGAAGTCATACTGTGCTGCTGAACCTGCTATAGTTTGCGCACCACCTATAAGATAGTCCGTAGATACGTTTACTGAACCTACAGAGCCTATATCAAATGCCTCCTCTAATCCACTAGCAACAAAATCAAGCCTAACAGGACTATTGTTCTTGTCAATCAAGTCATACCCCTCTACATAGTTTCCGTACATAAGCCTGTTGCCTATTGTAGTCTGAGCCTTTGAAAGTAATGGAACGTTGTCATACAACCTAAGTATTTCAGCTTCAGGTAGTATGGTAAATATCTTACTGTTTGTAAATGTATATGTTACGTCTTGATAATCTGCGTATCCCTGCTTAGTCTTGTTAAGCTTCTCAATTATTTTTATTACAGGGCTGTTAGCCTCTTTAAATAATAAGTCAATACCAACGACCAATGGTCCACCCGTGTTGAATGTAACCAACGCTGTGTTGTATATATTAGTTACACCCTCGTTCAAGTAGCTTTCAGTTGACAACCCAAAGGTGTCAGGAGTAAATGCAGGGTCAGTAAACTGTGATGTAGCTGAGTACTGCTCGTCCTCGTATCGGTATCTATAACCAAAACAAATAAACCTCTCGTCTAAGAACGTCTCCTCGGTGCTTGTCTTTTGCATTTCAAGTCCCGGTGCAGCCAATGGTGGTTGCTTAATTACAAGGATGTCCTTATAATCAAACCCATCAATACCACTAACGTTAGGGTTAGGGTAATTCTTTTTTACGTTAATTCTTCTCGGTGGGTTGTAGTCATCTGTAAAGAACAACAAGTCCTCAACCTTGTTTACGCCTGTAAATAAGTACTGCTCGTTGAAGTTTAGTGTGGTATTTACACCACCTCCATCATCCTTACTAATAACGTGATACGTTACTGTACTGCTGTTGGTGTTAAAAGAAACTATAAGGTCTAACTTCCCAGTGTTACTGTCAATAAAGTTTGGGTCGTGAATCATCCAATAGATAGTCTCTAACGCCCCATCTTCAAATGCACCTATACACTTTGCGTCAGGAGATATCTTTGTACCGTCCACTCCTATAGCAGTTAGAACCTCATTACCCTTTGAGTTTTCAATAACACCTATATCTGCTCCCTCGGTAGAACCCATACGAACATTCAATGCGTCAACGTACTGACCATCAGGGATCAGTCGTTCATCGACCATCTTGTTCATCTTACCTTGGGTAAAATTCCTTGTTAAATTTGCCATACTACTTCAACCACTTATCTCTACCCCTTAAGTTCTGTAATAATCTTCCGGGATGTATGTTACTAATTCTGATTTTTGCATTTCTAAGAAGTGCTGCCTTGCGCTTTCTTGCTCTCGCTATGATATACTCCTGTACACCAAGCTTTGAATTTAGTATTGCAAACTCGATGTATGCGTAAACAAACTCTTCAAACATTTTGTTTACAGTAACTAAGCTATCATCTCCATTCTCCATTCCGTCTGATACGTACTCAAGAACACACAACTCACCTGCCATACCTGAACTGAAGTTTATAACCCCTCCCTTTGGATTAATCTTAAACGTAGGGTTAGCATTCGCTGTCTCCGTATTTAAACCATATCTCGCTCCTATACCATACTCAAAGTACCAAGCACCATCTATACACCACCCTGCTCTACCGTAGTACTCAGAGTTTTGGTTTAGGTATATGGTCTGCTTCTGTCCTTTTATTCTTTCGAAATCAAGCTGTGAGAACTCAGGCTTAAGTGCATTACCATCCTCATCAAATAGTATTCTGCAATCATTGTCCTGTAGGTATGCCGAAGACCAATTCGTCTGTATGTTCTCCGTAAGCGGCATAAGCAACCCATCTCTATATATGGATATTCTTACCCAGTTAACGTAGTCAGAAGGTAGAACGTATCTCAGAGTGTCACACACACTAAGTTCCAATATCTTTATCTCCTTAAATGCATCGTAGTTCAACTCCTGAATCGCTCTCTTTGCGTGGAATAAAACTTTATACCTCTCCTCGTTGTTTACAAGACTGTGGTTTCCTGTATACATAAGCATATAGTTGTTCACTATATCCTCAAGAGAAACATACTGGTATGAACCCCAATTCTTATCTTCAGGCTGTAAGCCTCCGTTTTCGTAGTATTGATATTGTGTTATATAACTCATAATTATTTCTCTTCTTGTGTATTAACTTGATCCTGTGCCTGTCCGAACTGAACTGCTGCAACCTCTCTTATTGACATACCTGCATACTGAAGTATCTTTGATATCAAGTTTACCTCGTCATCGTTAGGTAACTCAAAGTCCTGATAGTCAGGTTGAGATGGATCGAATACAGGCTCTCCATTGGTAAGTGTTACAAACGTCCACTTAGGAACAAACGGGAATCTAATATACTGAGATATTAATTGACCGATACCAACTACTGTATTTGGATGTGCCTGTGCCACCAACGCCTCCATTGTGTATGCAGGGTATGTAAGGTTAGGCTTTGTGAGTATAGAGTTGTTTAGCATAGTTATCTTACTATTAGAAACCTTCTCTGCCTCCTTAATGTTATCTCCTTTGTATACGTAGTAGTCTAACGGCTGAACCGTAATGGTATTGGTATTAACAACCAACTCAGTTGCAGTTACACTAAGAACATTAAAGTTCTTTGTTATACCACCTATAACAATACCAACAACATCACCAACGTTTACACCAAGTGCAACAAAGTCTTTAGTGGAATCAACTATGGTGTTCGTACCACTTAAACCATCTGTAGTTCCGTTTGTTATTGTTTCGTTGTGAATTAATATCTTATTTATTAAATAGTAATCATTTGCTGTAGTAGTCAATGAAGGTAGGAAGTACTCATTACCCGAAGAGTTTAACAACGGAAGTGTTAAAGAGAAAGTATCAATAACCTCCTCTAGTCCCTTTGTAATATCAGCATACCCAGTACCTGAACTACGTCCATTCTCTTTATTAATCTGATAATTGTAAGAATAAAAATAATCTTCAAACAAATCTAACTGAGCCTGCTTGGCAAATAAGTTAAAATCTGACGGGGATATATACCCGTAATTATTCTTATTCAGAATTGACATCACTGTTTGCCTAACTGAATTTATCATCTGTAATCCTTTTCTACAAAGATAATGAAAAAAAAAGACCCCTTCATTTCTGAAGAGGTCCCCTAATTAAACTATATGTTACTTAATCTAGCAATGTTTCTAAATGTTTCAAAGCATCAAGACCGTCATCACTCTTGAGGTAAGAAGCGACTAAGTCAATTGCCTCAGTACCAAACGGTACATTTAACATCTTTGTCTTATTACTTGGTGTGTTATACCAAACTTCCTTTCCACTTTTTCTTAGCTTTAGTATTGATTGGTCAAATAGTCTTTGAACAATTCCTAAGTGCTTTAACTCAGGGTCATTTACAACTTCTAAGAAGTCAGAAGGATTATTACGAGCAAATACTAAAACATCTCTCTTCAACTCCGCAGTTGAAACTCTTGATGTATCAGTACCAAATAAAACTCTACATACGTTCTCTAACTGCTCTAGTGAAAGACTCTTAGCCTCAACCATTGCATCTGCCTCTATCATCAAGTCTTGAACCTGTTCTTCAGCATCTTTAGCCTGGTCTACTTCAACAAACTTAGTACCATTCAATGGATGGTAGCTAAGGAACTCTTGAAGAATAGGGTTCTCCTTTGGTACGTGTAGGAATCCATCTTCAAAAACAACAGGCTCTAGTATAGCGTTGTTGTCTTGTTCATCTACAAAGCAAGACTTTTGGTTTCTCGCATAGCGAAGTTCTCTATTGACTCCTGTCTTGTCATCAAAGTGTAGTAAGGAAAATCTTTTTGAATGTCTTACGGGTAGCATAAAAGAAAGTGGTGCTACTCCTGCTGTTAGTTTATAACTTCTAGATACAAACTTGTTTTGTGTTTTACTTTTCATTGTATTAAAATTTAATTAGAATTTAAAAAAAAGGAGGAGTGCATTGCACACCCCTCCAGTATTAGTCATCCTATGCTTGGAATAGGAAGAAGTTGTTTGCACCTAAAGTACATACTGCTCTTTCAGATAGGAAGTGAACCTCCATAGCATCTAAGCTTGAAGTCTCTGCTCCACCTGCTGAACCTGTAATCCAAGACTTGTATCGTCTGTCTTCAGTTTCAGAAGCACGGTAACGTACGTGCAAGAATGGTCGCTTAGCGTTTTTACCAAGAATTTGGTCGTACACTGAAGTCGATCCTGCAGGAACTAAAAGTCCGCTTACTTTACCTGATGTTAAACCACCACGCATTGTTGGATCGTTCAAGTATTTCCAATCAGACTTGTAGAAGTCATATCCTCTACGGAATCCTGTGAATCCTAAGTTCAAAGCCATATCTTTCTCATTGTCAAAAAGACCGTAAGAAGTACCATCAGTACCATAAGAATTCTGAGCAGCTAACATATCGTCAATGTCGAAAGAGAAATCTCGGTCAACAAATACTACGTTCTCCTCAATTGCTCCTTGCTTATCAAGTCGTGAAATAACTGTGTCCCACTCAACTAAAGTAGTTGGGTTAGCACCTGCCCAAACGTTTCCTCGGTTACCAACAGAGTAGAAGATACCTTCTGAACCTTTGTTACCAACGTTAGCATTTACAGCTTGTGTAGCTGCACCTGAACCTGCTTCAGCAGGAACTGCTTCAATCATTGCTGTTTCCAAGTAGTCATCAAAACGAAGACGAGTCTCGTGTTCAGACTTCAAATACCAAAGGTATCCGTTTGCTCCATTCTCAGTAGTTACTTCAACCCATCCGATTTGAGCCATATCAGAACCTGATACTGCATACTTATCTTTGATGATGATTGGAGAGTTCTCGAAGATGAAATCATCAGCCTCCAAAGAGTTTTCCATCCCTTCTGTTCCTTTCTTGAATTCAGAACCGTAGATAAACATACTAAATGTAGTTCCTGCAGGCATTCCTGATGCTGCATAGAAAGCAAGAGATACTTCTTTAGTTGCATAATCAACTGCAGTGACAATTGCTTTTGCATTACCTGTTCCTGCTGTATCAGAAATCATAACAGTTTGACCAACACGTACAGCGATACTGTTTGTTGCTGTAAAAGCTGGGTTACCTGCATCATTTACTGTAATTGTAACTTCATCATCTGTAGGCGCTCCAGTTGTTAGGGTACAGTTTGTATACTTAGTATGCAAACGTCCTTGTTCTGCCCATTTGATAAGGTCAGAGTTAGATGGCATTTCTGCACCAACCATTCGCAAGAATGATGAAATTGTTCGGTTACCGTAACGCTCGAATTCTTTCTCGTAAGTATCAGGAAGATACTGGTTCAAGAAATCGAAGTTAGTAATGTAATTAGACTTCATTGGCACACGTTGTGCGCTAGGTTGTAAGTCAAAACCTGGTGTACTTTGTACTGACATTTTTTTTGTTTTTTAAAATTATTTTTTTCTACTCTTTATCTTTAAGCCACGACCTGAGTCATTACTCAAAGATTTAATTTGAACACCTGAAGTTGTACTTGATACCTCTGGAGCATTACGAGTAGTCATATTAATATTTTTTAACTTCTTCATTTGCTCATCGGCAGCAGACGATTTACCTTGCTCATAAAAGAACTTGGCAAACTTCTCAGGGTTCATCGCCATCGCTAGTGACCTGTGGTAACCTTCAGCATCCTTCATCATCCCATCTTCATCCAAGAATTTTGAAACAAAATTGTTGGGGTCCAATTGACTCTTCTTGATCTCTTCAGCATCACCCGGTGAAAATACGATTTTATTGTCGTCAATATTGAACTCAAAACCTTTGAACTCATTGAATACATTATTCGTCTTTTCCATAAACACCTCACTCTTACGAGCGTTTTGTTCTTGAATGGTCTTAGCGTTAGCTATATACTGCTTATATTCCTCGTCTTCTTTTAATTCATCTTCAGAAACTGAATCCCTTCTCGACTCAAGAGGGACTTTGTACTTTTCCTGTTGCTGAACAAAATAGTCCTTGGCTTTTGCAATAGTCTTTTTCTTTGCTAGTTTAATCTTTCTGATATCTTTCTCGTCATCAAGGTCTTCATCGTATGAATAATCCTCCATCAAGTCCTCGATGTCTTCGGCATCTAAGCCTTTCTCAGTAGCAGTAAGATATTCTCTTAGCAGTTTATCAGTGTCCATTTCATCGTAATTCTTTTGCAACTTTGCAAAGTCATCGAATCCACGACCTGTTTCTTTTTTGTACTGTAGATACTTAGAGACATCCTCAGGCAGAGGTTCTTGCTCTTCCCTTACTTGATTCAATTCATCAAGCGATGTAATCTCTCTTCCGTATCTATTACCAATAAATTTAAGAACGTCTTCCTCACTTAACTCTGGGGACGGAGCATCAACAGATTCCTCTTGCTGATTTATTTCTATGTTATCAGATAAATCCACAGTCTCTTTAGACTCTGTATCCTCTGAAGTTGTTCCTTCAAATTCTTCTTTGTGCTTGTCAAGTAGTTCTTGCTCAACCTGTTGAACTGACTTTTCCTCAACGCCACTTACTTCTTTTACCTTGAATTCCATATGTATTTAATTTAATTTTTACAAAGTTAAACAAAAAATATTACTGTTTTTGACCACTATCTAGCTTTGTTTTTTTGTCTGTAGGCTTTCATAGCTTCTCTTTTTGCTTTACCCTTTTTCCAAGAACCTGCTGCAAATCTATCAGCTTTTTTCTTTGACCTAAACTCATAAACCTCTCCTGCTTCAAGTGCTTGTTTAAAAGTTTGAGGTCTAGCTTTCTCCTTGCCTTTAAATGTAATAGTTGGTGCAGCATAATATTTATTGTCACCACTATATGTAGCCATTTTTACAGTAGCATTTCTCCCTGACTTATTTCTTTCAAGGCTTCTTAAATGTTTTTTTCTTTTTCTATTAACTGTAGGCATATTATCTAGGGTTAAATTCAGCTAAATCAAACCCATCCAAGCTATCTTCATTTGATTCAAATGATATAGGTGGTAGGTTGTTCTTACGCTGAGTAATCATTTTAGACTGCTCAGTGTTAGCTTGACTTATTCTATTTGACTTTGCTTTTTCTCTTTGGTCTTCTCTGCTCTGTAATGCCTGAGCATCCATCGCTCTCAACTGAATATTTAAGTCAAACTCCTGTTGCATCAACCTAGACTTCAAGTCTGCCTCAGCCTTCATCTTCTCAATCTCGAACGCTATGTCAGCCTGCTTAAACTGCATCTTAGCCTGTGTCTCCATCTGAAGCTTCTGCTGTGCAACCTGTGCCGCCATCTGCTGAGACTGAATCTGTTGTTGAGATTGCATTGCCTGTTGTTGCATAGCCATCTTCTCTTCTCTGTCCTGCTTAGAAACTCTCTTAAGCTTTAGCAATTGGTTAGCAAGCTTCATATTCTTTAACTCTCGAATATCAATTGCATCCTCAAGGTTTATGTCACCCTTGGATAAAGCCATCTGAATATTCTGCTCAAGCATCTGTCTCTGCTCCTCATCTGGTGATAACTCTATAAATATACCAAAGTCATATATGTACAGGTCATTGATGTCGTTAAGTATAGATACGTTGTACTTACCAATTTGGTTTATAAACTCATCCTTGAAATCAGCGTACTGTAATATATCAGCTATTCTATATGTCATAGCCTCAGCCAAACTCTTATATATATAAAGACTACCATCAAGTATATGTCTTGTAGCTACATTTGAGTTTAGTGCTGCCATCTTCTGTAGACCAACTAAGCCATTAGGATCTGGCATACTACCATCTCTCGCCTCGTTCAGACCAGTTACAGTTCTGATTTGGTTTAAGTAGTGGTTGTAGTTAGCCAATAACATCTGTGTCTTGCTTGATCCTGAAGAAGACTGTAGTTCTTGAATAGGAACTCTACCTTGGTTGTAGTCACCCTCCTGGGTATAGCTTCGACCAATTACGGAACCAGTTTGGAAGTAAAGTCTCAAAGCATCCTCAGGGTTGTATGCATTACCCGTACCGAGGTCTACCTCGTTAAGACCATCAGCATCAATGAATACACCATCAGGGACAACACGTGCAATAACTTGCTGTAACTTAAGGTGTGTAATCTGTATAAGATCTGCGAATGGAATCATTCTTCTTAGCTGTGATTCAATCACACCCTTGTACATTCTTGGTGCTACAGCTACGTAGTTAGGTATGGCGTGTTGAGTAGCAGACTGTGGTCTAACCATATTCTCCATCAAGTCCCACTTGAGGATTATGTTAGTACCCATAACCATAACCCCCTCATACCATACATCAATAGTCTTAGATACCTTTTCGAAGTTTCCTTCTTCCTGCATCTCAGCAGGTGGGTTAAACGTATCGTCCTTTTCAATCATACTAACGTTACCATTGTCCTTAACCTTTCTCTTATATACTACCTTCTTAGTAGTCTTATAGTTAAAGTACATTAGTGTTGCTGTATCCTTGTAGAATATATCATTCTGATAGTACTGAGCAGTATTGTAATAGTCATACCAACTCTGAGAGTATTGTGATATCTCCTCTAAATCTTCATTGGTTAGTGAAGTGTCAATCTTTACAAGTTCAGTAATAGGAACAGTCTTTATCTCTCCCCAGTAGAAACAATCCTTAAAGTGTGGGTCCTCAGTGTAGCTATGAACAACATTTGCAGGATCGACATAATTAATCTTTACTCCATCACCCGCTTGAAATTCGTGCTTTGCAACTGACATACCTAACACCGTTAAGTCATAGTCTATCTGCTTACGTATATCGTCATACTTGTTGCTTTCAAAAAGAGTACTTATAGCTTCCTCTTCAGCAATCTCTATTGCAGGCTTATAGTTAAGCTGCATATAAAGTTTCAACTCTTCGTCACTATTTGGTAGTTCATCAGGACTTACTGTAAAAGGATTCACCCCGGTCTTCTGCTGTATAGTCTCAAGCATTGGCTTTGCCAACATCTGACCCTCAACCATTTGCTGATACTTACTTCTCTTAGACTGAGACATAGCATCCTGAGCATAAGCCTTAGGCTCAAACTCACGGTCTTGCATACCGTTTACAATAATATCTACGAACTTAGGTAGTATAGGAACAATAGACCAATCTAAATTTAGATAAGACAAGTCACCATCTACTGCCAATTCATTTTTATATTTACCTGTAGGTTGCTCTCCTCTTGCATATAATCTTAGTCTGTTGAATTCACCCCAACGATTATAATACCTACAACTACTTCCGTCTCTTCTGAACCACTCGTATTGAATAGCTTGACCTATCTGTAGTCCGAATTCATCAGTAGACTTTTCAGAATCAGATACAAATTGACTTGGAAACCCTGCGGATGATATATTTATCTTTACGTCTTTCATCTAATAATTTCGCTATATTTTCCTTTATTACTATACCTTGCAAAGTTAATCTTTATTTTTGAAACTTTTTTCTCAGTCTGATAAAGATGTCTTTGCGTTGCCATAATTGCTAACCCAGAACTAATAGAGGCATCGTACTTCGTCCTGTTTGATATATCAAACTTAGCCCAATCCTCTAACGTCCTAACAAAAGGCATATCTCCCATATCGCCATTCTCCAACAATCCTATGTTGGATTCTATATGTGACTCTATTGCAGAGGCGTGAGCCTGCTTAACAGCTTCACTAGAGTTTGGTATTCCACCCAACTCCTTCTCTGTCTTAGATAACTTTGTGTAATGTTTGTCTGGTCTGTTCATACAGAACTTCCTGTACCCCCTGTTCTTGAAGTGGTATAACAGCCTCGGCTTGTTGTTCTCTATAAGTATTGGCATACCATAAAATACACAAGCCATAAGTACATCCTCAAAGAATAACTCTGCAGTCTGAGGTCTTGCGATATACTCCAGAAAAAACTGGTCACTTGGTGCTTCCTGCATAGTAAACATAGTCTTCCCGTGTAGCGCACCATTCGAACCGCCTCCACCAACAACACCTGATATGTCATAGCTATCACATCCAAATGCCCCTATGTCATCGTTCCCGGGATACTTAAGACCGTTCTTTGTTATAACCCTATTCTGAAGTTGCTTGTTAGGTGTCCACGAAACGTAGAACCTTCCCTTGTTGTTTGGTGAGAATATTACCTCAGTGTCCTTGATTCCATTCTTCCAACTTAGTGATCCACGAGTTACGTGGTGGTCCATTATCAATGAGTCGTTGTAGTCAACCTGCTGATATATCTTCGTAAGATTGAATATAGATTCCTTACTCTCATCCCTAAATGCGTGTGACTCAGTCCTTGGGAACTGTCTATAGAATTCATTTAGTGCGTCAGAGTCATTCTTCAAAGACTCTACCTCACCTTCCCAATAGTCAATAGCACCTTGGCGTATCATCTCTCCGTCTATTCCAAGTACAGGTTTCTCAGGAGTTCTGAATACAGGCATACCATACCTATCAATGAACCCTTCCATATTCCACTCCATAGGAATGAATAGGTTGTATAGACCACTCTTGGTCTGACCGTTGCTGTTTCTTTTTGTTGAGTCTGAGTCGTAGTACAACTTCTTAAAGTTACCACCACCCTTCTCAAGTGCGTTGGATGTAGACCCCATCATACACTTGCCGATAATCTTACTACCCAACCTTAGACAAGTCTTAGTAACCCTCCAGTTGTTAAGTATATTATTTGGCTTTATCCACTTACCGCTTTCATCGTGTACTAGAAGTAATAGCTTCTCACCATCATACGAGTTGTCATCTGTGTTCTTCCAATCTATAGTAGTATCCAAACCAAACAACTCTTCGTTGGTAGTGTCGTACATATTTTTCTTGGTAATCTTTGCAGCAGGTATCCTAAACGCAAGTTCAGTCTTAGGCTTATCCATACCATCCATAATAGGCTTGAAGAAAAATGGTAGCCTACTATTTATTGGAACAACCTTATCGGTAAACATCTTCTTGGCATCGGAACCTGTCTTTGACAGTATGCCAACCCTTGCATCCTTAGCTAACGTACCTGTGTTAACACACTCAGATGAACTCATAAACGAGAAACCTGAACGTCTTATCTTTAGGTAGTCCTGACCAAAGCTTCTCTTGTCTGCCTTGCAAGCCTCCCAATGTATATATAGAAGTCTGTTCGCCTCCCTGAAGTCAGGGTATCCAACATCGATTGATGTCCACTGAAGATACATATAGTGTGACCCAGTTATATATGTTGGTATGCCATTAGACATAAACCATAGACCGGACTCTCTCTTGTCAAACTCTGATTCAATATAATCAACCCATCTATCCTTAAACTCAGATGGTTTCTCATTCCACTGAAAGATAGACTGTATCTTACTTAACTCCTTTGGTATTTCATTTCTCTCCCAGTACTGCTCTTCCTCCTTATTGCTTCTCTTAATGCATTCCTTCGGCTCTAATGGCAAGGCAATCGGCAGTCCCTTAATCTCTATAATATCACCTATCTGACCTGTCTTAGATATAACAATTATATCATACTTAGAATTATACCCGTATTGCCACGTTTTAGCCTTGTTCTTAGACTTTAACACACCCTTTGGTACTACACCCTCAAGGACTCTGTATAACTCACTTAGACCGTCTTTCTGCAAAACCTTGTTTTGTATTAGTTTTATTTGTTCCCTTCTCTAATGATTCAATCGCCTCCTTCTCTGCTTCTATTCTGTTAAGTATCTCGAAGGCATCAAATATAGCAAGCTTCTTCGTAGCTGCTGCATTCTTTAATCTATCCGCAGATATGTCATCCTCAGGGTCGTGCTTAATAATATCCTCCTTAGCTACCTTTATCAGTTGCTCCACTGCTCTCTCCCCGGCTTCGATTATTCTTAACTTTATCTCTTTTGATTTCATCCTTAATTCTTTTTTGCTTTCTTATTGGAACATCCTGTTCGTCCCACTCGTCATCCCAATATAAAAATTTATTCATAAAATCATAGTTATTTGATGATCAAACATTCTGTAAAGCTTTTCCCCATCAACGGTGAACTCATACTCACTGTCGGGTTGAAACGTAATCCTGTCTCCATTCTTTACTCCCTTTTCAAGTAGGTAGTCATTCGCATACTTCATCTTTCCAACTAACGGCTCCTCGCTAAGTGGCTTAAATATATAGGAATCCTCTACGTCAACAGGCTCAACGAAGCAGTATCTTTTCACTGGTGTCCACCGCCCATCTCTCTTATACATATAGTATTGTTCCTCATCTATAAAGAACAAGTCATCCTTAAAGAAACTCTTTCCGCTTCTCTGCTTGCCCTTCATATCATAGTAATACTTAAATACATTGTGGTGAACTAACAGTATATCTCCAACCTTTATAGGTCCTTTATACCCTAGTGGTGTCTCTACTACCTCAGCCTCTCTGTTAGAGAACTTAAAGTCTTCCTGAGATGTGCTAGTTATTATATCCAATCCTGCAATCTCTTTTGTGTTGTTATACCTTCTACCTTTTACGGGCTTCGCTATAAACGAAAATGGTGATTTCATAATTTAATTTATGAGCCACAACCAATACAGTCTATATGTGAATCAGTTGGTTTGACTCCATTTAATTTCATTTTTATATTGTGGACTTGATCAGCTAATTCAATCTTCTCACCAAAGTCTTCTGTCTTAGACATCTTAGATTCTAAGTCTGCAACCTGATTTTCAAAGGCTGCTCTTTCATTATCGGTCATCTATAAAAAATTAATGTTGTACTCTATAGATACTGGCATAGTACTCGTAAACTCCTTCCATAGCATTATCCCTTCATCATTCTCTATGTAAATTAAAAATGATTTTTTCACTTCCTCAAACTTAATCAAATGAATTGAATAACTACCATTTAAGACAGGTTGTCCTACCAAATAATGCATAGCCCCAGACTTGTAGTCGGGACCTACAGATATCTTTCTTATGTCCATTTTATTTAATTTTATCCTAGCTTGCTTATCGTAATAGCTGCTGATGGAGAGTTACCCCAACTTGTACTTGTGAAGTATGGATATAGCCCTCCTGCGTTAATAGTTCCCTCTCTTGCTATCTCATATGTCAATACAGTGCCTGCAGTAGTAATAGTCAATGGGAAAGCTTGAATCTCAGGAATACTAATATTTGTTCTATCCAGTTCAAAAGCTATTGGATACCCAACCTGAACTCCGTCTAGTAATAATCTATATAAGAAAATAGCTACTCCACCGTTAGCACCTAATCTATCAACAGACGCATAAGCATTTATAAAGTAAGTTCCTGTCTGGTTAAATGTTATACTTCCAAGTGCATCCATCATAACAGGATCAGATACTGTACCCGTAGCGCTACCAAACTTCACTTGAATGGCATTAAGTATTCCTAATCCTGGCTCCTGAGCAGAATACTGACCTGTATTAAGAACCTCATTTAATGAAGGAGAAAAAGTAATATTTTTCCATAAAGCATTACCAGATGCGTCTGTACCTAAGAACTTAGTTCCATCCCCAAGGCTAGGTACTGAATCATAAACCAACCCACTAAGAGTTAGTTCTGGTGATATTAGGTTGGATATATTACTTTGTGCAGTTGATGTAATATTTATCTTTGTAGTAGAGACATTACCAAAGTCCAATACTGATTGTAGATTCTGATTGTCGCTATCAGTAACCCATAGTGGATTACCCGTTGCATCTGAACCTAATACCTTAGTACCATCGTTTGTTACGCCTGCTGAATCAATAAACACACCATTAGCAGTAAATTCTTGTGAATAATTAAACCTTCTTACACCTAAAAGTTCTATACTACTATACGATGCTGAAGTAATAGTCATCTCTGTAGTAGAAGTGTTACCGAAATCTAATACTGACTGTAGGTTTTGTGAATCACTGTCAGTAACCCATAAAGGATTTCCTGTAGCCGTTGAACCGAGAACCTTAGTACCATCGTTTGTAACACCTACTGAATCTACAAATGTCCCATCTACTATAAGAGATGTTGCAACGTCTAGTGTTCCAGTGTAAAGATTTGTTATGGTACTGAATGCACTAGCAGTAACATTCATTGCTGTAGTAGAAGTATTACCAGTATCTAGTACAGATTGTAAGTTCTGATCGAAGATAGTCTTTACATCTCCTAACATATAATTCTTCGTGATATTGTTATCCGAAACATCCGTCCCTATAACCTTATCAGTAAGTGAAGGTGTTGAGTCTGTCTGATATAAATTTATCTTCATTGCTTTATCTTTTTGTTTTTATTTTTCTTTTTCTTTTATCTCACCGGTTTGAACATCAATCCTTGAGTCCTTACCGTACTTATTTGCGAGTACCTTTTCTAGTTCAGAGTACTCTTCTTTTAACGAATCAATCTTTGCTACTATTGTGTTCTGTGATAGCACAGCATCACCTAACTGCATCTTCAAGTTGTTGAACGTAGTCAACATTGACTCAATTGATCCTAACTCTTCTTTCGTTACCTTTTTCATTTTGATTTGATTTTATTTGTTTTATTTTTTAAAATTATGTTAATGTTGTTCCAGATACTGTGAAAGTTCTTACTGGAAAATAGTTTTTAGCGTTTGATTTATTTGAATAACTTATAACTCTATATCTAAATCCAGAAATCCAATAGGCAGAACCTGACGAATAAGAAGTAGTTGTAGATGTCCAAAAATTGTATTGATTCTTTAAAAAAACTGAATTACTAAATGGTGAATATGAAAATGGTTGATTAGTTGTTACTGACATATTTATAATATTCCAAGCTTCGTTAGTGTTTGGTAACCTCCATCCACTTGTAAAACTTCCTATGGAAGTTGCTAAGGCTTCATCTATACAATCATCCCAAATTAACGCACCGAATGGCGAATCTCCATAACCTAAAACAGTTGTTCCGTCATAGGTTGACCAATCAATAAATATTTTATTTGTATATGTTTGTGTTCCGTCAATGTATGTAAAGCGGCTCAAATTGCCAAAAGGATTGTTACTAGCAAGAGTTAGAAAATCTGTTGCTCTTCCAGCTTCTATATCGCCATCGTCTCCAGTTCCATAGGATATTGTCTGACCAGTTTTCATTAAAGTTGCCCCAACAGAACCGCCACTACAGGCAGTTGCTACAAATGGTGTTTGTGCAGGTGTTACCACAGTAGACCCATCACTGTCAACATTATTGATGTTAGGAAGAGTTAGTGTTCCTCCTGCCGCTACATCAACGTCATATGTGCCGTCACTGTTTACAACATTTGCGTCGTCACAAGGTTCTGATCCATTTGGTCCTGATATTCCTATTCCTAATCCCATCTATACTATTAATTACTACAAAGATAATTATTTATTATACTTCGTACTGTTGCAATCCTTCCATTGCTTTAGACATTAAGTTTGCCTCTCCTTCATAGCAAAGGTTGTCAGCAGGAATGTCTATTAACTCTACTCCGTAGAGTTTGCTGTCTGTAGTTTCAAGAGTTACGATTAATGATATACTCATATCAGGTGCGTTTACCTTAATGTCAGCATCACTAACAGTAACAGTTGGATTAACTATTTCAGTGTTGAATTGTGGAAATTTGTATGTTGCCATTGTTTTTGTGTTTATATTTTTATGTTAATATTGTTCCGTTTACTGTGAAATTTCTGCAAGGAAAGTAGGCAGCACTACTTGTAATCCCAGTATATCTTATTTCGCCATATTGAGAGTCTGCCGTATGAACATTATTTGAAAACCTTGCTATTGTGCTTGTCCAATATCTATTCACTCCTAAATTAAAAACTGGAGGTCTATATAATCTATAAGAATTTAAACCATTAATATTACCAAAGTCATAAAGATTAAAGATTTCGAGTACATTTGGAAGCCTCCAGCCGCTTGTGTAAGAACCAACAGAATATGCTAAACAATTATCTATCGCAGTATTCCAATTAGTTGCTGTTTGTGTTTGATTTATATAACCCAAAACATCAGTCCCATTATAAGTAGACCAATCAATAACAATGTTATTTGTGTAAGTCTGACCGCCCAATTCGTCCGTGAATCTTTGCAGATTATTGAAAGGATTTGCAGAAGCCAAAGTTAAAAAGTCTGTTGCTCTACCGGCTTGTATGTCTCCGTCATCTCCAGTCCTTACGCTAACAGTTCTATTTGTTTTATTTAAAGTTGCTCCTACTGGACCTGCTCCGCAAGCAGTTGCTACAAATGGTGTTTGTGCAGGTGTTACAACAACTGAGCCATCACTGTCAACATTATTAATGTCAGGAAGAGTTAGTGTTGCTCCTGCCGCTACATCAACGTCATATGTGCCGTCACTGTTTACAACATTTGCGTCGTCACAAGGTTCTGATCCATTTGGTCCTGATATTCCTATTCCTAATCCCATCTATACTATTAATTATTACAAAGATAATTATTTATTATTATACTAAATTAAATTTAAACGATGAACCGCCTGATAGATTAACAGTACAAGTAGCAGGTCTAGTTGTTGTAACAACTACCATACTCGTTACTGTACCTGCACTCGTTCCGTCTATTGTAACAGTAAAGTCATTTCCGTCTGCTCCTGCAGGTCCCTGAGGTCCCGTTGCACCTTGATCACCCGTTCGTCCCGTTTCTCCCTGAATACCCTGTGGACCTGTTGGTCCAGTTGCACCAACCGCACCATCAGCACCGTCAGCACCTGCCGGTCCTTGAGGACCTGTTGCACCCTGAATACCTTGAGGTCCTTGGTCACCCGTGTCACCTTTTACTCCTTGCGGACCAGTAGCACCAGTAGCACCAGTATCACCAGTTGGACCTTGCGGACCCTGTGGACCTGTAGCCCCAGTGTCACCGTCAGCACCTGCCGGTCCAGTTGCGCCTGCCGGTCCAGTTGCACCAATATTTCCTTGTGGTCCTTGCGGACCTGTATCACCTGTATCTCCTTTAGGTCCAGTGGGTCCAGTAGCCCCGGTTGCTCCAGTAGCACCATCCAATCCATCTGCGCCCGCAGGTCCTTGCGGTCCCGTTGCTCCAGTGTCTCCCGTAGGTCCCTGCGCTCCAGTTGCTCCAACATCTCCTTGGGGTCCCGTTGCTCCCGTAGGTCCTTGCGGTCCTTGCGGTCCAATGCTTCCATCTGCCCCGGTAGGACCTGTTGCACCTTGAGAACCAGTCGCCCCGGTATCTCCAGTATCTCCTTTGGGTCCCGCAGGTCCTTGTGGTCCTACACTACCAGTTGCACCTGCTGCTCCTGTTGGTCCTTGAATACCTTGCGGTCCTTGCGGTCCTGCAGGTCCTTGCGGTCCTACATTACCTGTCCTTATTACACAGTATATTACATCGTTATTTGCATTATATGAAAAGCTTCCACCACTCTGAATACTTACAGTTAAACTATTTCCATTTGTGCTAGAAGTAATATTAGTAACCTTATACTCTGCTGTACCAATTCCAGACTGAGATAGTGTTACGTAATCCCCTAATGTTGCAAAATCATTTAGATTGGTTCCTACAAATATTGTTGTCACACTTGTGCCTGTTGTGCTGTTTACAGAAAGGTAATTTGCATTTGTAGTTGTTGTTGTAGTAAAGAAGTTTGAAGAATCTACATCTACACAACCCCCACCTGAAGCACCTGTCTCTCCTTGTATACCCTGTGGTCCTTGATTACCCTGAGGTCCCTGAGGTCCTGTATCTCCAGTGTCACCCTTTACACCCTGAGGTCCCTGAGGTCCGGTTGCACCGGTAGCACCTTGGGGTCCAGTATTACCTGTTGCACCCTGAGGTCCGGTAGCACCAGTTGCTCCAACGTCACCCTGTGGACCCTCAGGTCCGGTAGCACCAGTTGGTCCTTGTGGACCTGTAGGTCCCACATCACCTTGTGATCCTGAAGCACCCTGAGGTCCTGTATTACCAATAGGACCCTGAGGACCTGTCGGTCCAACATCGCCTCTAGGACCTGCGGGTCCAGTATCTCCTGTTGCTCCTTGAGGACCTTGTGGACCTGTTAGACCTATATCTCCTTGGATTCCTTGAGGTCCTTGAGGACCATCACTTCCTGTTGCGCCTGTTGCACCCGTAGCACCCTGTGGACCGGTTGGTCCTATATCTCCTTGAATTCCTTGTGGACCCTGTGGTCCATCACTTCCTGTCGCTCCTGTCGGTCCTTGTGGACCCGTATTTCCTTGAGGACCTATATCTCCCTGCGGACCCTCAGGTCCTTGAGAACCTTGCGGTCCTGTTGCTCCAGTATTCCCTTGTGGTCCTATTGGACCATCAGCACCTGTATCGCCCTGTATCCCTTGTGGTCCTGTTGAGCCTGTTGGTCCCTGTACTCCTTGAGGACCTTGTGGTCCTATTGCACCTGCAGGACCTTCCGAACCTTGAGGACCCTCAGGTCCCTCTGCTCCATCAGAACCTTGTTCACCCGTTGGTCCCTTGGGTCCAATAGATGTTGGAACTTCTACAGAGTTTCCACCAGTAATGCTTAGTGTGGTTCCTGATATTTCCAGTTCTTGATTCCCAACTACTGGATCAGGCTTCTTGCCGTAAAATTCCTCTAACTTTTTTCTAGCATTAGAGTTCATATATTACCAACCTGCTAATAAATTTCCTGCTGTCGTTCCTGTTGTAAGTACTCGAGTGAGGTTTACAGGATGCCAACCTACTGGTGCTGCAACCATAATGCTCTCGTCACCACCTGCTGATACATATGCTAAGTCTCCAGGAGTTCCTACGTATATAACACAAGGATATCCACCTTCTGCATATATAGAGTAGCTATCTCCAGAACTACCAAGTGGTAGGTTGGGAGCCAATTGCACGAAAGTTAAACTGTTATTAGTTAAGCTTTCAATTAACCCCTTCTGTTTTGTAGTGTTGTTTTGGAAAATCATTCCCGGCTTAATACCCAACTCAATAAAATTCTTTGAAGAATCAAACAATATATAGTTCCCTGCTGCTCCAGTTATAGTTGAAGGAGGAAAGCACTCAGTAGCTATATTAGGAATATCAATAAAGTCGCTCGGTACAGCGTCCATTGTTCTTGATACGCTGAGTTTTAAATATGCCATAATTTATTTCTTTTTTTATATATCTACAAAGGTACTTATTTTTTATTTTATCGTTCACTTCTTCTTTTCGACAAAAGTCTTCATCATCTTCTCTCCTGAACGACCAATAACATAGCCACCTATACCTAGCTGTAATAAGTTCCAAAACTCATTCTCAAGTTCAGGTATCCTTAACCCAAACAATGGTCCTATGAACTTCACATATATAACGATGAAACCAAATGCTAACATAAGGATTGGTCTCCAACTTCTCTGTAGCCAATTGCCCTTCGCCTCGGTTACAATCACCTCAGTCTGCATCTTCTGCAACTCCAACTGCTTCTCGATTAGTATTTGCTTTACTACGTTCTGAGCCTTTATCTTCTCCTCCTTAGAGGTGAACAAGCCGTCTAACCCTGAAAGTAAGTCCTTAACGACACTACCTCCAAACCAATCAACTACCTTTTTCATATTGTATTCTATTTGGGTGCGTACTCCTTAGAGAATGCGTCTAGCCTGCGTAGCCAACCCCTTAGGAAACGTCTGTTGTTTTCGTATCTCTTTCTTGCAATCCTACTCCTGCCGTTCGATGGTGTAGTAATGTAGTGGAAGAATGCTCTCCTTGCAGCTACACACTTCTTAAATAATTCCTTCTCATTTGAAGAGTTGATAGCACCCAACGTCTGTGGACCTATAAGACCGTCTACAGTTACACCTAACACCCTCTGCATCTGACGGATTGCAGTCTTCGCTCCGGACCCCCAAGCCCAAGAAACTAAACAGTCTGCTATACTCTGGTGTTTTATCTGGTCGCCCTTGACAGCGTCCCAGTATTTAGATTTAAAAATCAATCCCCAATCCTCGTGGTTCATCTCCAAGAAGCGGTCAACCTGATCAGTACCGAAAACTCCTATCCAAGCCTTATAGGTCACCCCCTTCACCGTGTGTATCTTGTCAACACCACAGTGGTAGCTTGAAGCAGAATCCTTTGGGTCGTTGCTTTCGCCTCCCTCCCAACGATAGAAGAATGGTATAATATTCGTGTGAACAGCCATACTCTTCTTCTTAGGTAAAAATGATTTTAAAAAATCCTTAATCTTCATTTTGTTTTTTTCTTAATAAGTTCCACTTGTACAGGGTATAACCCAAAGATACAAATAGCAACATTATTTTCAAAGTCATCTCAACGGTAGAGAAAGACACTGCTAACGATCCTGCGTTAAGCAGATACAACTTCAAGTCTGACATCCAATCACTCATTTTTTTTCTAATTCATAATTGATATGAACATCACTCCCATATGTACTCGTAGTTGTATAGTATCCGTTCATATCTACTTTATTTCTTGTATGGAAACTTTTGATTAAGGGCAGTCTTTCTCTTGCTGCAACCACAATCTTTTCCTGTAGCCTTCGCTACCTTATCCACTACTCTTTTTATTCCTGTTGCCTTAGTGAACTTCTCAACAGTATCTCCTAATCCTTTTGATTTCATTCTATTTATTTTTTACAAGTGCATACCTTGTGTGGGCATTCCTCTGCCACCTTGAACATAATCTTAGATACAAGCCAATTCCAATTGCACTTCAACTTAGCGAATGTTCTTTGCATCCATAGTCCTAGTCTTACTAATGCTTTTCCCATAACTTTATTTTAATTAAGCACCGCAACGACCACCTACACAAATCTTTTTCATCTTCTTGCGTGAGTGTGCCTTCCTTACGTTCTTTGCTCCTAATGACTCGTCGAGTCTTTTATCTTTTGTAGTATCCTTTTTTAAGTTCCTTCATTAGACTTGCGCGAGCCGCTTTACCTTTTGCAGGGTCTGTCTTTTCTAATCTTAAAACTTCAGCTTTCTTGCTTTTGATTTGCTGAGGACTCAGGCTCGTAAAGCCTCGTTCTTTTGCATTCTTTGGGCTAAACGCTTTACCTTTTGCTACGTCAACTTTCCTTTTAGCACTTGCTACTTTTTTCGTTTTTCTATTTTTTTTATCATCACCCGGAAATTGAGTTTCGGCTAATGGTTTAGATACTCGGTACATCATAATGTTTTTTTTTAATTTATACAAATATACTAATATTTTCCTTGTCGATTTTTTGGAGAAGACGCAGTAGAACCTCCCTTTCCTGCCCACAGCTTCTTGCAAGACCAGTACCTAGCAGTAAGCTTACTCTTAGCTGTGCTACATTTGTGACGAGCCTTGAATGACTTACGTGCAGCAGCAGAATAATTGTGACCGTAACCCTTTGCGCCAAAGTGAATTAACTTTTCCTTTCCACCCTCGCAAGCCTTAACCATCTTTTTCTTTCCTGCCCTGTCGCTCTTCATAACAACGTTGCACTTCATCTTCTGCTTGTATGCCATTACTTCTTTCTTTTAATACTTTTTACTCTCTTACCCATACCAACCTTAGCCTTCTCAGCCTTCTTCTTCTTTAGAAGCGCACTGCTCATCTCATACTTTGTACGTGGTGTCTTTGAAGACACTCGCTTCGATGGACGGCAGTACTCGTTCTTGCCACCCGATCCACACGGCTTACCCGTTCTGGTGTCTACCCACTTCTCCTTGCCCCATCTCTTTAGTGCTGTACCCGACTCTGTCTTGCGTACCTTGCCCTTACCCTTGCGACACTTCGCAATAGCTTGGGATGCACGAGCAGAAGGAAACACCTTGTACTGAGCCTTTACTTTTTTGTAACAAGCGTCCTTTGGCATTACTTTTTCTTTTTACCGCACTTGGCGTATACACTATTAGCGATTTGTTTGTTAGAAGGTAGCCCTTGTTTTTCTGGCTTTCCACCCATTGACTTATTCGCTCCTGTGAAATATGGTTTTAAATTTTTCATTTTCCTTGTCCTTTATATTTTTTCTTCCAACCGTTTTGGTTCTTACTTGCATTCTTAGAATGGACACCTGATCTCTTGGTGCTTTTCTTTTTACTATAAGTGCTTGATGATATCTTTGCCATATCTACCCTCTTTGACTTCTGTTATTTTTCTTTCTCTGTAGCCTTGTAGTATTACCACCAAATTTTAATCCAGTTCCAGAGTCTGACGTTCTTCTGCCAGACCTGTTCTTTCTTTCTTCCCACTTCATAACGTCCTTGTTACGGAAGTTAGCAGCGTTTAGGTCAACAACAGATTTTTCCAATGAAGCTATCCTTGCATCTTTAGCAGCCTCCCTCGCCTTCGCCTCTTTTGCTTGACACTTCTTTAACTCTTCTCCTTTTAGGTCTTTACAACTCATAGTGATCTTTTATTCTTAACTTTACTACAAAGTTATTAAATTTAATTAAATGGTTGATTACCTAAAATACTGGAGGGTTATACGTCACTACGCAAAAAGAAAGTATGGCGTTACAACACCCGAACTTGAGATGCTCCTGTTCCTAAGGAGTGAAAAATATTTCTCTAAAGACGACTTCGATGAGTACAACGAACTAATGAGTTGGGATAAGAATATCTTCGAGAAGATGAGAACGGACGGATGGATTGATGTATTCAGAAAGAAACAAGGAAACAGAAGGGTCATATACCAACTATCATACAAGGGGCAGCGTATGCTGACAAGTATATATAAAAAATTAGAGGGCGAAGAGATACCCGAAAGTGAATCTTCAAACCCTCTATTTGGGAGAAACTTAAATTATACCGATAAGGTATACAGAAACTATATCAAGAAGTTGAACCAGTCTATTCGACAACAACAACGTCTCTCTCGATAATAACCGTATACTGCTCACCGTTTACTACCATCGTATGACCTGCCCGTGAGTCATAGAATATAGTATCCCCAGATGATATAACATCAACCTCAGTACCCGACTGTGCAACGACAGCCTTCTTGTAACGTATGTCAGCTACGTCACTTGCAGATAGCAACAGACCTGAGTCAGTCTTTATCTCTTCCTTTATCTCTTTTACTAAAATGTATTTGCCAATTGGTCTCATTTGTCCTCGTATGTTCGTGCCATTGTAATAATAGCGTTAGTAGATAGTAGAGTTACCGCAACAGACACAGCGTTCTGTAGAGCGCATTTAGTGACCTTCATAGGGTCAATCACACCCATCTTATACATATCACCCCACTCGTTTGTTTTAACGTTGTATCCGTGGCTAAAATCGCCTCTGTTGTCGACATTCTCCATAGATGGTATCCCTGCGTTGTCACATATCTGAACGAATGGAGCGCGTAGCGCTCGCGACAAAATTTTCCCGGCAGCACTATTGTCCATATTTTCAACCGCCTTTACCAAGGCTGTACCACCACCCGGAAGTATTCCCTCCTCCAAGGCTGAACGTACAGCACATACCGCATCGTCAACACGATCGTACAACTCCTTTTGCTCAAGGTCAGTCTTTCCACCTACGTAGATTACACCAACACCACCAGTAAGGGATGCAATGCGTGACAATACAAACTCCTTGTCGTGCTTCTTCTTTGTTATCTTCAATGCCTCACGTAGCTGTGATACCCTCTCAGCAATCTCAGGAGTGGTCTCAACATCGTCCTTTACAATAACAGTTGACTCAGCGTTCACAATAACCTTCGAGCAGTGACCAAGGTCGCTAAGTGTCATAAGCGATAAGTCATCACCAGTCTTCTCACTGAAGTAGGTAGCACCAACACTAACCGCAATGTCCTGCATTAGTTCGTGCTGCTTGTAGCCAAACGATGGCGGTCCAATAGTACACAGCTTAAGGTTGCTCTTCATTACATTCGCAGCCAACGTATTCACAACGTTAGTTGACGTAGGTGCGATAATCAATAATCTCTTCTGCTCCTGGATGATTGGTTTCAATACGTTCTCAATGCTCAGGATGTTCTCGATAGGTGCGTCACTAACAAGTACGTAGCAGTCCTCGAGTATACACTCGTCCTTCTTCTGGTCGTTGATGAACAACGGTGACTCATAGCCACGCTCAATCTTTAAACCCTGTGTCGTCTCGAAGTACGTCTCCGAACTCTGTGACTTGTCAACGGTAACGATACCGTCCTTGCCAACCTTCTTGTACACACTAGCAATGATGTTACCCAAAGCCTCGTCATTGTTTGCAGAAATAGTAGCAACGTCCTTCAAGGTCTTGTTGGTTACCTTCTTCGCCTTGGACTTTAATTCAGATATAATAAACTCAGTCTTACTAACCAAGTCACGCAACACCTCAGTCTTGTTAGCCGAGTTAGTAATCTCTGCACCGGCATTGATCAACGCCTCGGTTAAAACAATAGCAGTGGTTGTACCATCACCCGCCTGCGCAGCAGTGCGCTCAGATGCCTGCTTCATTATCCGGACCGCTAAGTTCTCAGTAGGGTCGAGTAACGATACCGCCTTGGCGACAGTTACACCATCCTTGGTTACAGTTATTCCGTGTGTGTGATTCGGTGATTCAATCAGAACAGTTTGACCCGAAGGTCCTAAAGTTGATTTGACAGCAGAAGCAATCTTCTCTATTCCACTGTAAAGTTTCTTTCTACCTTCATCATCGAAGTGAAGGTTCTTTGGTGAGTATCCAATCTCAGACATAATTAATTTAATTTAAGTTTCAGCAAATATAACAATTATATTTTCTAACTGCAAATGTCAAATGTCAAAATTAAACTTCCCTATACTACTACTACTACTTTCTTCTTCTTTATTTATACTATCTATGATAGACTTTTTTTTAACATTTTCAACATAAAATAAATAATAGATTGATAATCAGTAAGTTACAAAAAAATAATCAACATAAAATCAACACCAAAAAAAACAATTGTGTCGATTATTAAAATAATCAAACAAAAAAAGAGGAAAACCTAAATGATCCTCCTCTCAATTTTTCCGAATGACAATTGGTAAACTACATTCTGTAGAAGCTTTTCTTGTTCTCAGCTAACTCAATTCCGTCAGCAATCATATTAACTTTCTTCGCTCGGTGTAATGTCTTACGAACATTTGCCGCCTGCTGAATACCAGATACGCCACAAGGTCTGTCATTGATTAATCGACCATCCTTAACAGTCAATCCTCCCATACTCTTATACTTCATATCCATAACTTATTTGTTTATACAAAGATAAAAATATATTTAGACACATATAGTATTTGGGTTCTGTACCGTTCTGCGCAAAGCCGCCAGATCCTGAAACCGATTTTTTTCTTGGGGGTGGGGTTCCAATCCCAATCCCGCACCCCGATTTTTTTAGCTTTTTGTATACCTACCTACCTACCTACCTGCCTAACTAAATACCTGCCTGCCTGCATACGTCCTGCGCTCCCTATCTCCCCCGTTCCCGTCTCCCGTCATCCCTGTTGCCCCGTCTCCCGTCCGCATTCCTACGGATATACAAAGCAAATGCATTGTAAAAGGCACAGAGAGATGCTTTAACACCTCTCCGAAACGAAATAAACGCAAATGAATTGCAGTAATTAGAAAGAAAGACTGAACA
>WLWH01000228.1_pt1 | contig 47757 bp, 39 predicted proteins | sample 6712741 | NCBI WGS metagenome assembly WLWH01 (sample SAMN12718694, study PRJNA515312) | sponge metagenome | isolation source: marine sponge | host: Mycale hentscheli | place: New Zealand: South Island, Marlborough, Capsize Point | collected 2003-05-01 | reverse complement strand
AGATAGGGGGCGTTTCTCTTATCGACGAAGTCGCCACGCGCGAATAGAATTAACCCTTCCGGAAACGGTGGGGTTTTTTTATTGCCTTGTTGCTACAAGTGAACAAGCTCACATCTAAACGGCAGCTCAGTCATCAGGGCAATGTCCAAATTGAGCGATTTTGAAGGCATTCCAGATAAAAAAATTTGACCTCATGACTTCAGCGAAAGGCCTTTCCCGTTTCACGACACCCCTCATCCTTGGCATCAGCCTGATCAGTCTCCCTGGACTTGATGTACACGCCCAGGACGCATACGAACTTCAGAGGCAACAAAATCAGCGAGAGATTAATCGCCTAAAACAACAGCTGGATCCGCAACGGAATGGAGTTCCTCAGCGCAGCATGCCTCCAAGCTCAGCACCAGGGGGTGTGACGGCATTCGATGCACGTTCGATCCAGCGCAGCGTGAACCTTGCTCGAGATACGGCCATCAGAATCAATGGAGGATTAAGTCGATATCGCCCTGCAGGATGCATGTTTCGAGGGAGCGATCGGAACCCTTGCATCGCTCGCAGTGGACCCCAGGGCATTCTTTTCGAAATTCCCGGAGGCCCTCCTGGATGGGAGGAGGCCAGAGCGCTTCCAAGCATCATGACCGTCCTGCTGATCTCTCCAGACGGAAGATCTCTGCTGCAAACGATCTCAAACTCCGCTCTCCCCGTACAACAACCAAATCCAAACAGATATCCCTATCAACCAGGGCCTTATCCACAGCGATAAGACAATTTCTGATCATCTCGTCCGAAAGATCGAATCCCAAGGCCCTTCTTGGCAGTCAAACACAAATGCTGCAATCAAGCCCTGAGACAATCCGTTGAGGAGGACGATTTTTCAGACAGTCCGCCAAAGCCAATCATAAAGATGCATGGAAGCAATGTTAAGAGAATTCCGAAAGATCCAATCCAAGAGAAGCCAACTGTCCAGATCAGATGACCAGCTGCATAAGAAAAGACAGTCGTGAGCAAAACGATAGAGGAGCCAACTTCGGCCCCTACACTTTTCACCGCCTTAATACTAAACAATGTGTAAAGGTTGCCCGCAGCACCCATCACAGCAAAAATCACAAACGTGCGAAAGTTCAGCCAGTTAGACAACTCCCATTCATTCCCCTTCAGCAAAATAAGAACGATCGAGACAATAAGCATGAGAGCTGTGTAGTGAAGCGTCATCAAACGATCACTATGACCCTTGCAAAAATCAACCGCTATTGTCGATCCAGCTCCCAACAGACCAAGTGCTATGGCAATAATGACAAACCGAGGGCTACCAGATAAACGGCCACCCTCCATCAGGACGACGCCCAAAACGCCAATCATCGAGAGAGGCCAAAAAAATAATTTCACCTGACTTCTCTTAAGAAGCAGATAAATACCAGCAACCCAAAGCGGCCTCATACTGACCAATGCGAATGCATCGCCAGGCCTGATCATTTGCAATGAATAATAAAGGAATGCGAGAAAAGAAACTGCCAATGCGCTTCGAATCAATAAACCCTTCTCAAACACCTGCTCTTTCATCAGATCCAAGCCTTTGACTCCATAGAGAGCGAAAGGCAAGCCAAACAAGGCTCTTGCAAGAAGAGCCATAGACCAGGAGTCTTCTCCAAGAGCATGCACAGACAATCCCATAACTGAGTAAGACAAAGCAGCAATTAACATGCTTTGAAGGACTCCCGAGCGTCGACGAGATTCTTTATTTACAATCAAATATTGCTACGCGGAACATCATCTTAACCTAAAAACTACGCCAATCAATGAACTTTGCAACATCACCACTCTCCATCAAGACAAAACAACGACGGTCCATCCTTAGAGAGCAGATGAGGAATGCAGCGCCTGCGCAGATCACCTGCAGAATTCCAAAGGGTATTTGATTAGAACCCCAGGACTCTCACCCTCTCCAAAACAAAGCACTTTCAACCATTACGCCCCATCTCGGCACGAAACCATTTCGTAATCACCCACTTATTCCCCTCTACGACAGGCATCGATTCATGCAACGTAAATGCATTTGGATTGCCATCGGCAAGAAGGTTATTCCATGCCAAAGCCAACCCTTTCACCGGCGTAAAACATCGACCCAGATGCTTGAAGCAGGTCTCACCACCGCGTTCAACGGCATTGAGATAGACCATCACCGTCCAAGTTCTCTGACCACCCCTAGCGCTGTGTTCTTCAAATTCCTTGGAGTGAGGTGCAAACCAATCCGTGTGTTCCTTGAAATATTCACCGGGGTCATAACGCTGACCCTGGATCGGTTCAGAGAGTCGAGGATCCACTCCAAGGAGAGCTGCAAAGCGACGATCAAGCTGCGAGGCCAATTCGGGCAAGGCTTGGCTCAAGTGACAGGTGCGACTCGTGCGGTAATCACTGGACCCACGGGTCACGGTGGAAGGCTGCAGGGCGCCATTGATGGCGTTAATGACCTCGGTGCACTCGTCACCGGAAAGAAACGAAGGCAGCTCATACACCTGAGCTAGAGGAGTATCAAGGCGCCAAGCACGCGGACGATGCTCGGGCCGCGTCAGAGGCGCTTGAAACCACTGCAGCCAATCGTGAGTCGACTCCTGGATGACCCTGGACGGAGAGTGCTGCGAATTGGCCAAGACGGCTTCGATGGCCGCTCGCTCAAATCCATTGGCTTGAGCCTTTTGGATGAGTTGGTCAACGGCACACCCTCTCTTCAGGTTTTGCAGCAACCACTCCTTCCAAGAATCGGGAATAGCACTGCTCTGAGTCATCAGCCTTTGAGCTTCTGACTAAGGATCTGATTGGCCAATTTGGGATCAGCTTTACCGCCTGTTTTCTTCATCAGCTGCCCTACAAAGAAGCCCTGCAGCTTGTTTTTTCCGCCACGAAATGCCTCTACCTCATCAGGATGGGCAGCCAGCAGCTCTTCCACGATCGCGGTGATGGCCGCAGGATCACTGATCATCCCGAGTCCACGTTCATCCACAATCGCCTTGGGGGATCCCCCTTTCTCAAGAAGCTCGGGGAGAATTTCCTTCGCGATCTTGCCGCTGATCTTGCCGCCATCAATCAGCTTGACCATCTCGGCGAGCTGTTCAGGGCGGAAGGCCAAGGCATCGAAGTTCAGGCGATTGCTGTTGACGTAAGCGGCGATATCACCCGTAATCCAATTCGCTGACAGCTTGGCGTCTGCGCCGGCGGCCACAACGGTTTCGAAGTACTGCGCCATCGAACGTTCGTCGGTCAGCACGCGCGCGTCGTACTGAGACAACCCAAGGGCATCGGCATAACGATGGCGCTTAGCCGATGGCAGCTCAGGCAGTTCACTCCTCCAGGCTTCGCGCTGATCAACGCTCACCTCAATTGGACCGAGATCTGGATCGGGGAAATAGCGGTAATCGCTCGCTCCCTCCTTGCTGCGCATGCTCTTGGTGAGCTGTTTGCTCTCATCCCAAAGACGCGTTTCCTGAACGATCGGCTCACCACTCTCATAGGCCTTGATTTGGCGCTGAATCTCGTATTCGCAAGCCTTCTGAATGGCAGAAAACGAGTTCATGTTCTTGATCTCCACCTTCGTGCCAAAGGGAGCATCCGGGCCCCGACGCACGGAGATATTGACGTCACAGCGCAGGGAGCCCTCCTGCATGTTTCCATCGCTCACACCCAAATAGCGCATGATCCGGCGGATCTCAGAGGCGTATTCCGCCGCTTCCCGACCGTTGCGCAAATCTGGCTTGCTCACAATCTCCGCGAGGGCTACACCCGCTCGGTTGTAGTCCACAAGCGAATGGGTCGAGCCCGCCAGGCGATCGCTTCCTGCATGCACCAACTTGCCAGCATCCTCCTCCATATGCAGGCGCTCGATCCCGATCTTTTTCAGGTAGGTGTCTTTGCCTTTCTCAGCAACTTCCACCTCGATCCAACCCTCTTCTGCAATCGGCTCATCGAATTGGGAGATCTGGTAGTTCTTCGGCAGATCTGGATAGAAATATTGCTTGCGATCGAATTTGCTGTGTTCGGCAATGTTGAGATTCAGCGCCATCGCAGCCTTAACGGCGTACTCGAGCACCTTTTGATTCAATACCGGAAGCGTGCCTGGCAGGCCACACACCACGGGATCGATATGGGTGTTGGGGTCATCCCCGTAAGCCGTGGACGCAGACGTGAAAATCTTGCTGTTGGTGCCCAGCTGAACGTGAGTCTCCAGGCCAATCACGGCTTCCCAGGCGGCCTCAACAGCCATATGTGTTCTCCATGCGTGAGCCAATCCTATGGAAGCGGCTTAAATGTATTTGGATCTGGCAACGGGGTATGGGCTGCCATCGCTGGCAACTTCGCCTCCTGGGCTTCATGCTCGCGCTTCTGATGGCCCTAGCCCTAGGAGCAGCAGGACTAAGAACCGCTTTCGCCCAGCCAACAGAGCAACCCCTTCGCGTTCAACTGCGCTGGCTGCCGCAGGCTCAGTTCGCAGGGTTCTACGTCGCTCAAGATCGCAATCTGTTCGAAGCCGAGGGGCTATCCGTCACCTTGCAACCTGGCGGACCATCTGTGGACGGACTCCAACGCCTGATTGACGGACAGACCGACGTCACCATGGGGTGGACTTCTGACGTCCTCGACCAGCGCCGGAAAGGCGCCGATCTAGTCAACGTGGCACAGCTCCTTCAACGACCAGGAACGATGCTGGTGTGCCGCCAAGACTCTGGGGTCAAAGAGCCCGCTGACATGCGCGGCAAGAAAGTTGGCACTTGGTTTCTCGGTGATCAGTTTGACGTTGGTCACTGGCTGCGAGCCAACGGCCTGCAATTGAACTCCGTGCAACTGATCCAGCAGCGCCCTGCAGCCCAGGATTTTTTAGACGGCAGCGTTGATTGCGCGACAGCCATGAGCTACAACGAATTCCAAACAATTTTGAGCTCAGGCTCACTCAATTCAGAGCTCTTCAGCGTGCGCTTTGCTCGCGAAAACAGCGGGATTCTCGAGGATGGGCTCTACGTGCGAGCTGCTGACCTCCAAGATCCAGCCAAGCGCGATCGCATCGTGCGCTTGCTGAAAGGACTAGCCAAGGGTTGGCGGTATGCCAAACGACACCCTTTCGAAGCCGTTGCCATTACTGAGCGCTACATGGAGGACAGCGACAAACAACATCAAACCCTCATGCTCGATGAGATGTTCCAGCTGATGGATTTAGAGCAAGGGTTTGGGTTGCTGAATCCGACGCACTTTTCACGCAGCGTCGAGATGGTGGGTGAAGGCAGCGGTCAACCTGCCGCGATCAGCAAGGCAGCAGAGGGAGCCTGGAGCCTGAAGATCTGGCGTGCCGCAAAAATCGATGGTCCTCAACGAGGCCCCTTGGGACCGGCTGGGCGCCAAGCCTTCTCAACCTTGGTGAACTCACCTTGGTTTTACGCCCTCGATCTCATCGGTACAACGGCATTTGGACTGTCTGGCTTACTGCGAGCCCTACAACGTCGTTATGACCTCTGGGGTTGCTTCATTCTCACGATGCTGCCTGCTGTTGGTGGCGGCACGCTGCGAGATCTTCTGATCGGGGGGATGCGATCGCCTCCGTTCATCTTCCAAAACAGCACCTATGTGCTCGTCGTCTTGATCGTGATGGTGATGGGTTGCATTTTGGGGGGCCTACTCAGCAAAGGGGCCGCCGACAGCCAAAGCTTCAACAATGTTCTGGGCATGTGCGACAGCATCGGACTTGCCACCTTCACCATCATCGGAGCGCAAGTTGCTCTAGACGCCTCACTCAACTGGTGGTGGATGCCAATCTGCGCTGCTCTCACCTGTGCTGGCGGCGGCATGCTGCTCGATGTGGTGACCGGTCGTGAACCCCGAACCTTTCAAGGCGAACCCTATGAGGAGATTGCCGTGCTGGGAGCCATGGTTCTGATCTTTGGGCTCTTGCTTGCCGATCGATTTGAAACCCTTCAATGGCCTGTGCTCGCGGCGATAGTTATCAGCTGGCTGTTTGTGTTTACAAGTCGCCAACTGGTGATCCGCCACAATCTGCGCTCGTGGCGCCCAGGACTGCGAGCATGACGCTGCATTCGCCAACAAACTCGAGCAATCGCCATGACGTGCTGATCCTCGGCGGCGGACTCATGGGCCTCGCCATCGCCCATCAGCTGGCCCGGCGTGGCTGTGCCGTGACCGTTCTGAGCAGGCGACGCAGCGAGGCAGCTGGCTTCGTAGCTGCAGGAATGCTGGCCCCCCATGCCGAAGGATTGAGTGGCAATCTCCTGCGCCTCGGCCAACTCAGCCTGGAACGGGTTCCCCGCTGGGTGGCGCAGATTGAAGCCGACAGTGGACTTCCCTGCGGACTGCGCGCCACGGGGATTGTGGTGCCCTTTCTTGATGCAAAAGAACGAGATTGTTATCCGACGGCCGCCTTTGGCGAAGCCCTGAATCGAGAACGGCTTGAACAACTGCTACCAGGCATCGCACCGACCTGGCAGGCCGGCCTGCTCTTTGACCAAGACGGGCAAATTGACAATCGCCGTCAACTCATGCGCTCCTTAGAGAGTGCCTGCGTTGACAGGGGCGTGAATTTCCAGGAAGGAGTGGAGGTTCTCGACGTCCTGCAACGAGATGGTCGCCTCCATGGTGTGCAAACCCGTGATTCCGAAGGTCAGCTGGCAACTCTGGAATGCACGACAGCCGTTCTGTGCAGCGGGGCCTGGAGTGCCCAACTTCTTCCTGAATTGCCGGTTTTTCCAGTGAAGGGGCAGATGGTGTCACTGCAAACCCCTCGCGGCGCCCTTAAACACGTCATTTTTGGCCCGGGCACCTATCTCGTCCCTCGAGAGGATGGTCTGGTGGTTGTAGGAGCCACCTCAGAGCCAGAAGCCCGCTTCAAGGAAGGGTTAACGCCTCAAGGGCAGCAACATCTCAACCAGGGGATCGCCGCGCTGCTTCCAGAAGCGGTGAACTGGCCGCCCATGGAGCGTTGGTGGGGCTTTCGTCCCTGCACACCAGACGAAGGGCCTTTACTGGGAGAAGGTCCCATCCAGGGGCTATGGCTGGCCTGCGGCCATCACCGCAATGGCGTGTTGCTCGCAGCAATCACGACAGAGTTGTTGGCTGACGCCATCACTGCTCATGCCACAACTTGTGAAGCCAAGGAGCTGCTCAACGCGTTCCGCTGGGACCGGTTCAGGGACGACATGACCCAAAACAAAGCCCCCGAGAGGGCATCTCGAGGGCAAGGAGGGTTGAAACCTATGAAAAGAGAAAGCGATCAGCCTTCGGTGCGCCAGCCTTGATCAGACGGAGTCCAATCGCTCAATTCAGAGGGTTGGAACCAAAGCCCGATTTCAAACGCAGCCGTTTCTGCTGCATCAGAGCCGTGAATCACATTGCGGCCGATGTTGATGGCCAAATCGCCACGGATGGTGCCGGGCTCAGCCTCCAAAGGCTTCGTGGCACCGATCATTTTGCGCGCGCTGGTGATCACACCATCGCCCTCCCAGACCATGGCCACCACAGGGCCTGAGGTGATGAAGTCCACCAAACCAGCAAAGAAGGGGCGCTCTTTGTGCACGCCGTAGTGCTGTTCAGCCAGCTCACGGCTTGGGGTGAGCTGCTTGAGGCCCACCAACTTGAAGCCCTTGCGCTCAAAGCGACCCAGGATCTCGCCCACAAGACCGCGTTGAACGCCGTCGGGCTTGATGGCAATAAAAGAGCGTTCGGCAGCCATAAAATTGAAAAAACCGTCGTCATCGTCAACGCCAGATGCCCTAATTGGCAAGCACAAAACTGGCAATGGGGTTGAAGCTCCTTAGATTCCCCCCATCTGATCAATGTCCGTTCCCATGGTGCTCGCCGACTCCATCACCTGGACGGGGAGCGATAGCGCCCAGCTTTATGGGCTGGAACGCTGGGGTGATCCTTACTTCTCGATCAACCCACGCGGGCATGTGAGCGTGCAACCACGGGGAGACCGTGGCGGAAGTTTGGATCTGATGGAACTGGTGGCTGGTCTGCAGGACCGCAGCCTGGGCCTGCCCCTCCTGATTCGCTTCGACGACATCCTGGAAGACAGGCTGGAACGCCTGCACGCTGCATTTGAACGGGCGATTACCCGCTACGACTACGAGGGCCGCTACCAAGGCGTCTTCCCGGTGAAGTGCAACCAACAGCGTCACGTGGTGGAAGAGCTGGTGACCTGCGGGAGGCGCTGGCATTTCGGCCTAGAGGCAGGCAGCAAAGCCGAACTCCTGATCGCCCTCTCTTTGATGGATGATCCTGAGGCCCTTCTGATCTGCAACGGCTACAAAGATCAGCGCTACATCGAAACCGCAATCTTGGCCAGACGGCTTGGCCGAAGGCCCGTTGTGGTGATCGAACAACCGGACGAAGTGCAGCGCATCATCGATGCCAGCCAGGAGCTTGGAGCGGCACCGCTCATCGGCATTCGTGCGCGTCTCTCCAGCCGAAGCACAGGACGTTGGGGTAGCTCCGTGGGGGACAAGGCGAAATTTGGGCTACCCGCTCCCGAAATCATCGGCGCCGTTGAGGCCCTGCGAGACGCCAACCTGCTCAGCGAGCTGCGCCTTCTGCATTTCCATGTCGGCAGCCAAATCAACGACATCGCCGTCGTGAAAGATGCCTTGCAGGAGGCCTCTCGTCTGTACGTCGAGCTTCATGCCCTTGGCGCCCCGATGGGCTACCTGGATGTGGGCGGTGGTCTTGGGATCGACTACGACGGCAGTCGCACCGCCACGGCAGCCTCAACCAACTACTCCCTGCAGAACTACGCCAACGACGTTGTCGCAACGGTGAAAGAGGGGTGCGAACCCAACAATGTTCCCGTACCAACGCTCGTTAGCGAAAGCGGTCGAGCGATTGCGAGCCATTTCTCAGTGCTGGTGTTCAACGTTCTCGGTAGCGGTGGCCTGCAGCAACCGGTACCGCCGGTTGAACAGGATGAACCGCTGATCGTTCGCAACCTGCGCGAAACCTTTCAAGGCATCGAAGCCTTGCCGATCGACACCGCTGCAGACCCATCTCGCCTGCAGGAAGCCTGGAACGATGCTCTCAAATTCAAAGAGGATGCCTTAGCCGCCTTTCGGCTCGGCTACTTGAGTTTGAAAGAGCGCAGCATGGCGGAACAACTCACCTGGGCTTGCGCCAGGGCCTTGCTCGACCGCCTGTCCGATCAAGCAAAACTGCCCGACGACCTCAAAACCCTTCCGGCGGTCTTAGCGGAAACCTATTACGCCAATCTTTCGATCTTCCGCTCCGCACCAGACACCTGGGCCATCCAGCAACTTTTCCCACTGATGCCGCTGCATCGTCTCAACGAACAACCCACGCGGCTCGGGCATTTCGCCGATTTAACCTGCGATTCCGATGGCAAGCTGAACCGTTTCATCAACGACGGCCAGAGCAAGCCCCTGCTCGAGCTTCATCCCCTCAAGCCAAGTGAGCCCTATCTGATCGGGATGTTTCTCGGAGGCGCCTATCAAGAGGTGATGGGCAATCTGCACAACTTGTTCGGAAGCACCGATTCCGCTCATATCCGCCTAGCTCCTGGCGGCGACTACCAAGTGGACCATGTCGTTCGTGGCGACACGAACGCCGACGTGCTGGCGATGATGGAACATGACCCAGATCAGCTCCTGGAACGGTTGCGCATGGCCAGCGAGAAAGCAATCAGCAGCGGACAGCTACGCATCAGCGAAGCCAGGCGACTGATGGAGCATCTAGAAAGCAGCCTGCACCAAAGCACCTACCTCCACAGCTGAGCACCGTGGCCATCCTGCTAAGCCTCTTAGCGATCGTCTTCTTGCTGGTCCTGCAAAGGGTCTGTCAATCCCGTCAGCTCACCCCTCCACCGTTAAGGCTCCCCTTAATCGCTGCGGTAGCCATTCCAATCCTCACGTTGGTGCTGGCCAGCGTGGCGCCGCGGGACTTGGGCTGGTTGACCCAGTCCCTACGCACATCGATCACGCTCCTCTGGGTCTACGGCGGCATCCGTGTGCTCAGTTGGGTCGTCATGTTGCTGCCCTCAGAACTCGGTTTCTGGAAACCGATCCCAAAGATTCTTCGAGACCTCCTGAGCCTGGCGATCGCAACCGCGATCACCCTGATGGTGATTCACCGCGATTTCCAGGTGAATTTGGTGGGACTGGCTGCCACCTCTGCAGTGATCACAGCCGTGATCGGTCTTGCAGCCCAGGAAACCCTCAAAAATCTCTTTGCTGGAATCTCGCTCCAAGTTGACTCCCCCTTCGCGGAAGGCGACTGGGTTGACCTTGGCTTCACCCGCGGAGTAGCGACGTCTCTCCGCCTGATGTCGACGCGAATCCGCACCATCGAGGGCTTCTTGACTGTCATCCCCAACAGCCGAATCGCCATCGAAGGCTTGCGCCGCGTGAAAGCCTCAGAGCCCCTTAGTCAACGCTTCGAGATCGGCTTGGACTACAGCCTGCCGCCCCGTCAGGCCATTGAGCTCCTCAAGCGCACCGTGACCAACAACAAAAATGTGATGAAGGAGCCCGCTCCAAAGGTTTGGCTGAGCCACTTTGGAGATAGCGCCATCATTTACGAAGTGCTCATTTGGCAGATTTCAGCCCAAGAGCAGAGGCAACTGCGCAGTGATCTGATGGAGCAAATCTGGTACGCCCTTCAGCGCATCGATCAGTCGATTCCCTTTCCCATTCGCGACATCCGGACCAAGCCCTCACCAGCCAAGCTGCCATCGCACACCTTTGGTGATGATTCCCTGCAAAAGCTGCTGGCCCAAACAGAACTTTTCAGCCATTTCACATCGGATCAACGCCTCCAACTTGCAAAGCAAGCTTGCTGCCACAGCTATGGCCACGGGGAAACGGTCATTCTTCAAGGGGAACTGGGCACCAGTCTCTACATCGTCGTGAGCGGCAGCCTCGACGTTGTGCGCAGAACCTCGCAGGAGGGTTTGGTTCAGATCAGCACGCTCAAGCGCTCCGATGTGTTTGGTGAGATGGGTTTGTGCACGGGCGAGCCAAGATCTGCCAGCGTGATTTGCAAAGAAGAATGCGTCCTGCTCGAAATCCAGCGCAGGCACCTCATCCCGCTGATGGAAGAAAGCCCTCAAATTCTGGAAACGATGGGGACCCTGATGGCTCAACGCCGACAACGCTTAAGAACGTTGAATCAAGAACGAGCCGAAACCCGCCGCCAGGCCCTGATCAGCCGCATGCAAAGACTGTTCACGCGCAGCGGGGAAACGTGATGCGTTGGCTCCAACGACTGGCGCCCTATGCCCTCGCGACTGCTCTGCTGATCGGACTCAAGCAATCCCAGACGGTGGAGCCATTCAATCTGCTCCTGTTCGATCTAGCGAGCAGCCTGCGCACGAGGCCATCACCTCAACTAGCAAACGACATCGCCGTTGTCGCGATCCGTGAGAACGACCTCGCTCGCTACACCTGGCCGATCCCTGACTCCTACCTCTGCACAGCTATCCGTCGACTCGAGACGCTCGATGTCAAAGCGATCGGATTGGATCTCTACCGAGACCAAACCAACAACCGCTCAGAGCAATGCCTCAGCCAACTCGTCGTTGACAACCCCCGACTGATTTCAATCCACAACATCGCTGAGTCGATTCCTGCCATTCCTGGCACCCCTGATCAACAACAAGCCTTCAACGACCTTGTTGTGGATGCGGATCGCGTGGTCCGACGCGATCTGGTGCACGTTGGAGGGCAGGACAAGCGCACGCGCTCATTGCCCCTGCGCCTCCTCGAAACAGCACGCAACGATCACACTCTGGGTGCACAACTCGAAAAGATGCCTTCCTCTGTTTGGTTAGGGGAAGCATCCGGGGGATATCAGCAACAGGAGGCAGACGGTTATCAAACAATGCTGGATGTTGACCCACCAGGCCGCTATCCCATTGTTGGTTTACAAGATCTGCTCCAGGGCCATTACGAGCCTGACCAACTTCGAGGACGCATCGTTCTCATTGGCAGCACAGCCGCCTCCCTGAAGGATCAATTTGAGATCCCAGAGAGTCGTTGGCATCAAGGCGATCGCTTCCTTGGACTTGCGGGAGTTGAACTTCACGCCCAGCGCCTTGAATCGCTCCAGCACCTCCTGAGGCTCAACCATGCCCAGATCCGTGTGGCCTCACCCCTGCAACGCCAGCTTCTGCTGGTAGCCATGCTGGTCCTGGGCATCGCCATCGCAGAAGGTCCATCAAGAATTCGCCGCAGCGCACTGCTGCTGGCCCTTGGCGTAGGCGGACTGATCGGCGCTTGGAGCTTTCTCCTTCTTTCTGGGGTTTGGATCGGTGTTGCGATGCCCCTTGCCGGACTGATCCTGTTTGGCAGCACAGGCATCGTGAGGAGGGGAGCCATCAGCCAGCATCATCAACAGGAAATACGAAGATTGCTCGGTCAAGCCACCTCACCTGCTGTGGCACAGCAACTCTGGAACCAACGGGCAGAGCTGATCCAAGACGGACGCTTCACCGGCCGAGAGCAAGCGGTCACCATTTTGTTCAGCGACACTTGTGGTTTCACGCAAGTTTCAGAGCAACTCAGTCCAGCGAAACTGATGGAATGGCTGAACCAAGGGATGGCCATTTCTGTGGATGCCGTCACCAACCACGGAGGGATGGTGAACAAATTCACGGGTGACGGAATGCTGGCCGTCTTTGGAGCTCCCATATCGGCAGGAAAGGGGCGGGACGCGGCCCAAGCACTAGCGGCAGCGCGTTCGATTCAGACAGGAATCCTCGATCTCAACAAAACCCTGAAGAGAGGGGGATCAGCACCTTTGCGCCTAAGAATTGGCATCCACTCAGGGGTGGTCCTAACCGGATCCCTAGGCAGCCGGGAGCGACTGGAGTATGCCGTGATTGGAGACACCGTGAACTGCGCATCTCGCCTAGAGAGCGTGCATAAGGAACGGCACCAGGGATTTGTCCGGGTGCTGGTGTCCTCAACAACCCTGGCTTTAGCAGGCGAAAGCCTCGATCAACCAAGCTTGAACGACTGGGGTGTGATCAAGGTGAAAGGACGGCAAGAACCTCTCAGGGTTTTCGAGCTGAGGCATGACGATTCTTTTAGAGACAAACCACCGGCAACCGCTCAGGCCAACGGGAGCTGAGGACATCTTCTAGTTCAAACAAACGAGCAATCGTCGCCGTAGATGCCGTGGAACCACAAGTGTTGAGGACACCGTTGAGATGACTCTGAACGGTGGAATCAGCGGGGAGCAAATCAGCCACCAGCAAACTCTTGGCCGGCGGCCCCTCCGCCCCGATAAAACCAAACTCATCATCAGCAGGTGCGTCAGCACATTGGTATCCCGATTCCCAGACCAGGGGAAGCACAAGCGTCTGGGGTAAGCGCAAGAGCACAAGCCTTGGGCCGGCTGAAGCGACTGATCGGCTCAACACCGGCGTGGAATTGTTCTGCCTTCGAAGCGAGACCTCGATTGGCTTGGGATCTGGGGAAGGTCCCTCCAGCCAACCAATCAGCGCTGCTGGCCCTGGAGCAAAGACACTCGACTCCGGAACCAGATGAATGATTTGACGCGCCGCGCACTCACCGCGGGTGCCGCCGCCAACCCTTCTGCCAGGAAAGGTATTCCGAGATTGGGACAGAGTCGGTGCAGGAAAAAAGCCTGCGCCCAGAAGCAGCGTGGCTGCAAGAATCACAGTGGTACGAACGGACGAGATCACGGCAGGATTTCGGTTCTCTATGGGCAGGATGCACCAACCTGACCAGAGAGGCGTTGCCCTTAGTCATCTCCCGTTGTGATTCAAGTCACCAGCGGCTCAAGCAGAACTCACCAGGGAGATCCAATCAATTCAATGCCAGCCCAGAAGAAGGGATTCTCCACACCACCTGCAATTCGGCGGCGCTGGGACTGATCAAGATCCTGAAGCAAAGGCTCCCCGCCATCTCCAATCACCTGATCACCCTTCAAGGAAACCGATCCCAAAGCAAAGACTTGTCGGGTGCGCTGCAAAGCTGCTGCCTTGGGAACACCTTGAGCAAGGAAACGATAAAACTGCACAAAAAATGCAGACGTCACCACATCATCGACATACCAGAGTGTGCCGATGGCACTGCGAGCTCCAGCCTGTAAAGCCAAGCCAGCAAAACCCAACTCACTGTCTTTGTCGCCCAGCATGGTGCGACAAGCACTGAGCACAACTAGATCCAGAGGAACATCACGTCGCTGACGACGCAGTTGGGCGAAGTCAGCCATCGACATCGGTCCCTCGCCTGTATAGAGAACAGATTTCGCTGGGCCTCCGGGTCGGAAATCAGCATGGGAGGCCACGTGAACGCGTGAATAGCGAGGATCAGCGGCTCGATCGAGAAAGGAGCGCGGCGTAAACCCATCGTTGAGATAGCGATCGGTCGTAGCGGAATCACGAATCTTGCTGAGCTCCTGAGGCACGAGCGGAAGCGGTGCCAACGTCTCAAATTCAGAAGCGCCCATGGCAAGAAGACCACGTGAACGTTGTGATGCGCCCAAGTCGGTTAGGGCCAACGAAGGTGAAAGGGCAAACCCATAACGATCTCCGAAATAACTGACTCCATCACTCAATGCTGCAAAGGGGACGGCTTGGAGGCCCTGATCGGCCGCAATCAAGAGAGTGGTGATGCCAGCAGCATCCAAACTCGCTTGCAGCGGTGCAATCAGCAGCTCGTGCAATTGCCGCGATGCCGACTGGGGATTTCCCACATCCAACGACTCTTGTCGGGATAACTGCCGATACAGATCCTTCAACAAATCAGCAAAGCGTGCCCTAGACACCTCGATTCGCCTGGCCTGAACAGCACCATTTGGAGGGACCAAGGTGAGGTCCAAAAATCCGGATTGAGCCTCGGTGAAATTCACGCGAAGCACAGCCGGAACAACAGCTAGCCCACTCTCTTTTTTTTGTTGCACCTCCACTAACGCCTGCTGGATGGTCCCCACAGATGGAGACTCCGGAACGAACCCATCAAGGCTTTCATCGAGTCCAAGGGCTGCCACAGCACGAAGGGTGGCCTGAGCATCGGACCCTTGAAGTTGCAGCCCAGCCTGCGCTTCGGGGAGAGCCGTCTGAACCGGACCGGTCGCCAGCGCTGGGGCCTGAGCATCAGAAGACGCAGCAACTTCAACGCTTGTCGCTGAAAAATCAACAGCTACAGGTATGGAGGCATTCGAAGACTCAATGACAACGGCTTGACCGTTGGTCACAGAAGGACCCTGATCGGCGCTAGTGCCTTGACGTTGATCCTGTGGAACAAGCTGAAGAACGGGAACCTCAGCCTGCGCATCCAATGCAACCAATGGCTCGGAGCGATCACGCTCATCATTACCAGCATCAGACGTAGGTTCGGGCGTTGGATCAACCTCGGGCGTTGGATCTGGAGCGGGTGTGGGTTCTGGCGTTGGGTCAGGTGTTGGTGTTGGTGTTGGTGTTGGAGCTGGAGTGGGTGCGGGTGTTGGTGTTGGGGTGGCAGCACAAAGATTGGATGATCCAGTCCCCGAACAAGTTGCCGTTGTGGGAGAGGAAGACAAAACATCGAGCGTTCCCGCTTTCACAAACGTCGCGCCGGTATAGGTGATGTTTGCGGATGGGGCAAGGCGAAGCGTTCCGGCACCTTCTTTGGTCAAGTCGCCACTCCCAGAGATGGCAGCATCCCAAGTCAGTGTTGAAGCAGAACCCTGAACACTGATCACTCCTCCGCCCGCACCCAGCTGAAGCTCAGAATTAGCAATCGATTCGGTGACGTCTCGCCGCAATGTCGCGTTATCTAGACCGATTACAAAATCATCAGCACCCGTAAAGACGTCAGATCCCACTGGCTGATCCAGCCAAACCGTTCCACTCCCCGAAGCTCCGAGTCGTTTAAGCGACAACGTCTCTTGAAACCGTGCTTCTCCTGGACCATTGAAAACTAAAGCTCCAAAGGTTTTTGTAGATTGTCCATCTTTGAGATTAAGTGGCGCTGTAACCAACAAATCACCCTGTCCTTCCACCGCAAGGTTGGAGTTAAAGGCCGTTGAAGCAGGCGTTACCTTCACAGCATCACCACTAGTCGGACTCAGGCTCAGCTGATCTTGCTTCAAGTCGATGGTCGAACTGCCGTTGAGCGTCAGCGTCTGCTTGAGCGTGTTGTTCCCCGACCAATTACGAAGCACACCACCTTCCAGAGTGATTGGCTCATCCAACGTGATACCACCACTGAGCTCCAACGATGCGCCTGATTCAACAACCGTAGGTGCTGCATTTGTGCCCAAAGCGTTTGCTGTCGTCACCCGAAGAGCGCCGGCTGAAACCGTGGTGTTACCTGTCCAACTGGTGTTGTTGCCGGACAAGATCAAACGTCCGTTGCCGAGTTTGGTGAGATCACCCGTCCCAGTCAGGGTTGAAGCCAACGCCTGAGAGGCTCCGGGAGACGTCCCGATGTTGACGTCACCCGTCGATATCTGGAGTGGTCCATTCAGGGCCAAATTGGTCCCCGCAGTTCCCTCCACGAAGCCGGCTCCAGCATTGAGCGTTAGCCCTCCGGGGCCCGTCGTGATGTCGGAGCCGAGCTGGATGTACCCCGACGCATCGAGCTTGAGATTGGTCAGTGCCGAGGAGTAGTCGAGATCAGCACCCGCCTGCCATGTGATGTTGCCGCCTTGTGAGGGATCTCCATTTCCAGTAACGACGCGAACGTTATTTCCATCCTGAACAAGCGATTTCTCTAATGATTGGGTGGAAATAATTGATTCCCTAGCCGTCGATGTAAACAACACATTGCCTGTCCCAGGCTTTGCCGAGATGTTGTCTGTGCCGGGCGTGATGTCATTAATGGTGATATTGAACGGATCCAGCAACCACTCACCAGCCAGTCCATCCACAGAGCTGACATCAACCCGTTCGGGACTTGCGATGAGCATCGCCCCAGAGGTTTCCACCCGGCCGCCATCACCCCCGAGCGGTCCACCGGTCGCCAGGAATGTGCCTTCGGCAACGGTGCCACCGGACGGGTTATTCAGATCACTCCAGATCACAACGGTGCCGCCCTTGCCTTCGCCGGTTGAGGAGGCATCCACCAAAGATCCTGGCTGCATCCAGGTCTGCACGGCCTGACGCACCGTGTCATCGCTGTTCTGCCAGCTTCCGCCAACCAAAACCTCTCCACCATTGCGCTGTCCCGTCGCCAACAGCTGGGAGTCGGCGCCCACCTTGATGAGATCGGCCGTTAGCGCGATCGAACCACCATCGCCTTCGGCATTGCTTGCCGACAGCTGACTCGCGGTGATGTCGATGCGGCCTTGAGGCGCATCGACCAGCAAGGACTCCTCCACATCGATGCGGATACCATCCATGCGAATCCATGGCCGGTCTTGTCCGGTAAGAGAGCCGCGAAGACCTAACCGTCCTGGGAATGGATCACCCCTTAAGGGAAAGAGATCGGCCTGGGGAGTGCTGAAGACATCAAAGACGCCACCAGGAAAATGCAGTTGCGTGGCTGTGCTCAACGTGAGCTGAGGAACCTGTAGGAATGTGCCACCAGGCATCAATTGGATGCCGCCAGGCGACAGCAAAAAAAGATGGGCCGGAGCCGTGAGCGAAACGGTCTTATCAATAAAACTGCCCTCAGCTGCCGTGACACCCAAGACCAAATTGCGAATGCCATCGCTCTGAATCTCCACCCCTTGGATCGCACCGCGGGTGTCAAAGCGACTGAGTCGGTGAAACCGATTCCGACCCGAATCACTTCCACCATCAATCCGGCACAGGCCGGCCCTGCAGCTTCCCCCCTCCACTCCGTTCACCCGGCTGCCAAGACCCTGGCCAGCCTTGACCTCAGCACGAGCAGCTGGAGCCTGAAGGGACGCCAATAGCAACAGTGGCAGCATCACCCTTTTCATTGAAGGCTCCAGAGCAAACATGTGGGTCGATGATTCCAAATAAACAGCGCTTCACCCTAGGCATATTTCCCGAAAATCACTAATCTTCCCGAGCGTTAAACGCCGATCCCTCCATGCTGCTGCTTTTGGCGCAACTGGTTGCCCCGCCACTGCAGCCTGGTCCCGTCCGCATCCCTGAACCCATCCCCACCGAGCGGCCCCCCTCCCCTCCTGCGGGCGACGTTCCCCTTGATCCAGCCTCCCTACAAGAACCGCAACAACCACAACAGCCCAAGCCCCAGGAACAAACGACAGCACCGTGGTCCCCACCCGTCGGAGGATCAGCCCCCTACGACTCCAAACAACTCGCTGACATCCTCAGCACCTGCTCGGAGAGCAGTCCTTCCCTCAGCCTGCAGCGCTGCGCTGAAGCACTAACAGCGCGACTACAGCGCGATGGCTACGTCAACTCGCGCGTGTACGTAGAAACGGAGCCAGCCCCAGGGCGCCTGGTCGTGGTGACGGGGCGATTGGTCGAACTCCATGTGGAGGCGACAACGCCTGCTCTCGAACGGCGCGTGCGCAAAGCTCTCGCGAACCTGATTCAGCAGCCATTACAACTTCCAGCACTTCAAACCCGCCTTCGCCAACTCAAACAACAACAAGTGGTTGGAAGCATTTCTGGGAGCCTGGGGAAGCTGGCTAGCGATCCCACCCAAGCGGTGCTGCGCATCACCGTGACCCCTCCCACTCACCCCTGGCGCGGCGATCTGAGTTTGCGCAATGACGGCAACGCCGGAAGTGGGGAATGGAGAGCTCTCGCGATTCTTCAGAAGCAGCACGTTCTGATGGACGGGGACGTGCTTCAGCTGTACGGAGAAGGGAATGCCGATAGCGATCCTGAATTTGGAGCTGGCATTGGGTCAATCAGTTACACCCTCCCCCTGGCCGACACCATCAGCTTCACGGGCTCCTTTGGCGCAAGTCGTCGCAACTTTGTGGAAGCGAGCGGGCTGTCCCATGGCCTGAGCTTTCGTCAGTATCAAGGCTTGGGTCAATTCCAATGGACCTTTGCGGAAAACGACAACCACAGTTGGTATGCCTTTGCTGGCGTCAGCGCCAACCACAACAACAGTTACCTCAACGATCAATCCTTCCCATTCATCTTGGGGGGAGGTCTTGATGGGGATCTCACCACTGGCTACCTACGCCTAGGAATCGGCAATGGCGGGCAATACGGCTCATGGGCCTGGTCTGGCCAGGTCTATGGCCTGCAAGGGATTGCCGGTTTCAGCTCAGCCGATGAGTTGAGCAATCTGGCCTTTTTTGGAGTGAATCCCGGTGAATCCAGGGCTCTCGGCGGAATTTTGACCAACGGCTGGTCGCTGAGCAGAACCCTGCAACTCTCCTTAAGGGCCGCTGGCCAGATTTCCTTCAATGAGCTCACGAACGATATGGGGTTTTCCCTGGGGAGCGACACAGGCCTCCGTGGTTTACCGGGAACGTTGATCAGCGGAGACAATGGCTGGCTGGCCAGCACTGAGCTGAGCTGGACCTTCTGGCAAAAAGATCAAAACGCCTTTCAACTCGTGCCTTTCATTGGGATGGGAGGCATCTCAACCAATCGCGATGACATCACCATTTCTGACACGATCGGATCTGGAGGGATGTTGCTGCGTTGGCTCAATGGCCAGCACTGGAGCGTGGAGCTCGGCTGGATTGACCAATTCAATGCAGACAACAACACAGAGATTTGGGACGACTGGCTGCTCGGCAACGGGCTCTACGGCAAGGTCCGATTCCGCTTTTAACCCGTCTCAACAGACCGATCGTTCAGTCGAGCAGTCCACGCTTCTGCAGCGGCTGTAAGTCCACAAGCCGTAAGCCGCCATCCTCTTCGGCAACAATGTTTCTTTGGCGAAGCTTGCTGAGGGTGCGAGACGCCGTTTCGCGAGCCAAACCAGCCAACAAGGCGAGTTCTCGCTGAGCAAGCGGGGGAATGAGAGCCTGAGGATCAGCGTCGGAGCCAGCATTCTTGCGGGCGAGATAGGCCAAAGCATCCAGCAGTCGGGACGTGGCATCCGCACTTTGAAGCGCAAATCTCCTGTTGAGATCACGCAAGCGCGCGGCCTCTAAGCGTGCAAGCGCCAAGGCGAAGCTTGCCTGTTTCGCCAGCAGTGCCGCAAATGGTGCCGCACGGAGCTTGACCAAACAAAGAGGAGTAAGAGCCACCACATCAGCGGAACGCACCGCACCATCGAGAGCAGCCATTTCCCCAAAGACATCACCAGCCCCAAGCAGCGACATCACCACCTCATCACCGTCCATGGTGTAGGTCCGCACTTTGGCTAGGCCGGAGCGAAGCAAGAACACAGATTCTCCCCAGTCTTGTTCCATCACGATCACTTGATCTGGCTGATGGGACGACTCGCGATGCCGATCGAGCAATTGCATCAGCTGGTCGTGTTCTAGAGACTCAAACATCTGCATCTCAGCCAATGCAGTGACAGAAAAGGTAGACATCTCAGAACTGGATCAAAAGCAACACCCAAATCAGCTTGCAGAGCAAATGAAGGCTCTGATCCAAAGAAAGAGTGAAGCGATAACGAATCTTCAACCAATCAATGATGGCGTGCAGCAGCGTTTCCAACAGCCCCAGCAGGGGGACACCCGTGAGAAGTGCAACGGCAAGCCCATGGGTGGAAGCGTGAGAGCCCAGCCACCAACTCCAATGGAGCGTCTCATCACGGCCAGGAATCTTCTCCACTGCCATGCGGTCGCTCTGCAACACAAAATCACAGACGAAATGCGCAAGCGCCAACAGGATCAACAGATTGAGTGATTCCATCAACGATGCGGACATAGGCCGCAACCGCTAGAGCAGAGGAAGCCAATGAGTTATCACACCATGCTGGGCGTCCATCCGCGACTGAGCCAGTTGCTGGTTACTCATCTCAAAGAACTGAAAGCCGAATCCCTGCAATTTGCGAGCGGAGATGTCGTGATAGAGGAGCAGGAGCATGCCGATGACATTCTGCTGCTGCTGAGCGGAGAGCTGAGTGTCGAAATTGGAGCCCAACGTGAATTAGCCCGGATCAAGCCAGGTGAACTGCTCGGGGAGATGGGGCTATCAGGGGACAATCGCCATTGCGCAACGGTACGCGTGCAAAACGGTCCCGCGGAGATCATCCGAGTCAATGCCGATGCCTTGCTGCGCTTGGCCCTCTTTGATGGCGATCTTGCTCTTGAAATGCTCGCCCTCAGCAGCGCACGCTGCAGGCAAGGCAATCAGATCACAGTGCTGCTCCTGGACTCCATCCAAGCGCTGTCAGAGGGCAACATCCTCCAATTGGAGCGTTGCATTAACCACCTACAAACGGAAGCTGGTGGCTTCCAGACCGCGGCCCAGCAGTTGGCCAGCATCCGTGCGCGCCTTGACTTCCCTGATGCGAGTGCATCAAGGAGCGAATGAAGGCCAGACGCTGAATCGCCCCACAGGAAGGTGAACATGATCGTTAAGTGCCGCTTCAAGAAAACGACGGAGATCAATCAGCAAAGTGCTCTGACAAGCCTATTGATTGCCTTAGAGGCTCAAGGCCATCAGGCAACACATATATCAGTAATTCATCAAGTTTCAGGCCTTTTTCAGATCTTCCTTTTGAGCCGTCCCCGCAAAGAGCCAACCAAAATTTAAACGATAAATCCTTACTAGAACCATTACATTTACAGCTAAATTGACCCCGCCAAGATAAGATAAGATACAGAAACTGAAACATCTACATTATTGCAATGAAACTGAAATTGCACGAACGACTTCAGAGCCTGAAAATGGTGGCCGGCTTGGCCACATTTCTCAAAGACCCAAGCTCACTTGACAGCATCTTTGCAGTATCGAACAGCGTCAAAGATGGTCCGCTAGGTGAACAAACCGTGCGACACCTGCTCTCAAATAGTCAGTTCAAAGCCCTCGTCGACGAAGGCTGGAGACCGGCTCGGATTGATCTACAAAAATTGCAAACCCTGCCTGAAGGCAGCCTCGGACGTTGCTATGCCGATCAGCTGATCAACCAGGGCATCACTCCCGACACCCTGATTGATCCCTCGCCAGTGACCAACGCAAACGAATTCGTGATTCACCGGCTCAAAGAGACCCACGACATTGTTCATGTACTCACAGGATTTGGGGTTGATGGCATCAGCGAAATAGGCCTTCAGGGCTTCAACCTGGCTCAGAACCGCTCTCCTCTTGCGGTGATGCTGATTTTCGGATCCATGCTTAGCAGCCTGCAAAATGATGATCCACTTGAGCCGCTTCTGCGCGCACTCGCCCATGGTTTCCAGATGGGACTTGATGCTGAGCTCGTTGTGGGCCGAAAACTAGAAGAAGGCTGGGAACGGCCCCTACAAGAGTGGCGCAAGGAACTCAAACTGCCCCTCAGGCCAGAACATTGAAAGGCCTCAACAAGCGCACCTAGCAGGGCCTCGAGGACTTGCTCTATTCGTTCAAAAACAAGACGTCTCTCACCAACGGGGGAAAGCAATGAGATCCCGCTGACGACAAACAGCACCTTGAACGATTCTCAAGAGAGAGCCTCAGAAAATCATCCCAAATGTTGTTTTAAGTCCGCACTAGCCGCCTCTAAGGCTCCATCGAGGGCACCACCATTACGGCCACCCGCCTGAGCCAGATTCGGGCGGCCACCTCCGCCACCACCGCAAAGCTTGGCAATCGAGCCAATGAACTTGCCCGCCTGCTGACCACAAGCGATGACGGCTTTGCCAAAAGCTGCCACCAAAATCACTTTCCCTTGGTCGCTCGGGTCAGGCAAACCTCCCAGCACAACAGCCGAGGCATCGCCCAACTGGTCGAGCAATCCCAAAGCGGCGCCTTGCAATCCATCACCATCCACACCATCAAGGCGAGCCACCAACAGCTGATAGTCACCAACCGCTACAGCTTGGGTAGCCATGGCCGCCGACTTGGCGACAGCTAATTCAGCCCGGGCCGCAGTCAACGCCTTTTGGCTGCTCTTCAGCTCCTCCTGCAATGCCGACACGCGCTCAACGATCTCGCCGGGTTGTGCCTTAAAGCGATCACCAAGCTGCTTCACCACGGCCTCACGCTCATTGAGATAGGCCAGCACAGAAGCACCCGCCACCGCTTCAATTCTGCGGATCCCAGCCGCAACACCACTCTCGCTCACGATCTTGAACAAACCAATCTCAGCCGTGTTGCTCACATGCGTGCCACCACAAAGCTCCATCGACACGCCGGGAACATCAACCACGCGAACCACATCGGCATACTTCTCGCCAAACATCGCCACGGCACCAGCCGCCTTCGCTTCATCAATGGCCATCTCATTGACGTCAAGACCGTGCGCATCGCTGATCCAACCATTGATCAAGGTCTCGATCTGCTCAAGTTCGCCAGGTTTCACGGCCCTTGAGCAGTGGAAATCAAAACGCAGTCGCTCAAAATCAACGAGCGATCCGGCTTGACCTATTCCCGGATCCACCACCTGCTTTAAGGCTGCTTGCAGCAGATGTGTCGCCGTGTGATTCGCCTGGGCACGACGGCGGCAGGCGCGATCCACTTGACCATGCACCAGATCACCAACCTCGAGGCGGCCACGCTGAACCCTGCCGCTGTGGACGAACACCCCACGGTTGCGGCTAACGCCCTCAATCACGACAATCAAGCCGTTGCCATCCCGGCCATCACTCACCAAAAGGCCGCGATCACCCACCTGACCACCGCCTTCTCCATAAAAAGGGGTGCGGTCCAACACCACCTGCACCGCATCACCATCCGAGGCGGATGTAGCGGCTTCGCCATTAACCAATAAGGCCTGCACGCTGCTGTTGGTCGGCGTTAGCAGTTCATATCCCTCAAATGCTGTGGCATTGAGATCAGCTGCCACTTGATCGATCGCATCCTGGAGCGTGAGATCGATACTGACCGCCGCGGCCTTCGCCCGCTGACGCTGTTGCTCCATCGCCTGCTCGAATCCAGCCAGGTCAACATCGAGGCCTTGCTCTTCGGCAATTTCCTGGGTGAGCTCCAGAGGGAAGCCATAGGTGTCGTAGAGCTCAAACGCTTGGGCACCACTGATCTGTTTGGGCTTGCTCTCCAGAACATCTGCCAACAACTTCTCCCCACGCTCCAGGGTTTCCAAAAAGCGCGACTCCTCCCTCTGAAGCTCGGCCAAGATCACCTCCTGGCGCTCAAGCACCGAGGGGTGGGCGTCCTGGAGAAGGGCAATCGAAGCTTCTCCCATCATGACAAGAAAAGGCTTGTGAATGCCCAGCAAACGGCCGTGCCGCACCACCCGGCGCAAGAGACGGCGCAGGATGTAGCCGCGGCCCAGGTTGCTCGCCGTAACGCCATCACAAATCAGCTGCGTGATCGCCCGGCTGTGATCGCCGATCACCTTGAGCGACGTTTTGCCCTTCTCGTCGAGCTGGTGGTAGTCGACCCCCGCCAGATCGGCCGCAGCCTGGATCAACGGAAAGATCAGATCGGTTTCGTAGTTATTGGGCACCTTCTGCAGAATCTGAGCCATCCGCTCCAGGCCCAGACCGGTGTCGATGTTCCTGTTCGCAAGCGGCGTGAGGGTGCCCTCAGCGTCGCGGTTGTATTGCATGAACACCAAGTTGTAGAACTCGATGAAGCGGTCGTCGTCCTCGAGATCGATTCCTTCGTCACCAAGTTCGGGCTTGAAGTCGTAGTAAATCTCCGAACAAGGGCCACAGGGCCCGGTCGGGCCAGAGGCCCAAAAGTTGTCGGCTTCATCCATGCGGATGATCCGCTTGGGGTTCACCCCCACCACATCGCGCCAAATCTGTTCCGCCTCATCGTCTTCACGGAAGACACTCACCACCAAATGCTTCGGATCGATACCAAAGACATCCGTACTCAGCTCCCAGGCCCACTCAATCGCCTGCTGCTTGAAGTAATCGCCAAACGAAAAGTTGCCGAGCATCTCAAAAAATGTGTGATGCCGCGCCGTACGGCCCACGTTCTCGATGTCGTTGGTGCGAATGCACTTTTGGCTACTGGTGGCTCGCGGAGCTGGTCGCTTCTGCTGCCCAAGGAAGACCGGCTTAAACGGCAACATCCCCGCAATGGTGAGCAACACCGTTGGATCCTCAGGAATCAAGGAGGCACTTGCCATCACCTTGTGGCCCCGCGCCTCGTAGAAGCTCAGGAATGCCGCCCGAATCTCAGCACCAGTGCGGGGGGTGGCAGCAGCGGATCGCGACGAACGTGCAACAGCCATGGCGGATTCCGCGTAAACAGCAGATAGAACGGTCATGATCGCCCCTGAGCCGCCGCGCCCCGTCGTCGCACCGTCTCCTTCCACCGACAGCCGCGATCGACTGCGCCGCCTCTCCCTGGGCTGGGCCTGCCTTGCTGGGCTAACGGCCGGGCTTTTTAGCCTTCCATTTGGACTTGAAATGGCCGTGCGATCCGCTGGCTGCGGATTGTTTTATGGCCTTCTGGCCTTCCACCTAGAACGCGTTGACTCCAACGACTCCCACTTACGGGCCGGGCTCGTTGGAGCGGTCTGTGGGTTACGAAGCCTGGGAATGTCGTTACCTTCCCCCTTGGCAGGGGCCGATGCCCTGGCAATATTGGTATTGGATCTCCTCATTGGGTGGTTGCCGTTGGTCGGCAGCGCACTCGTGCTTTACGGAACCCAACGCATGTTTTCTGCGTCGCGGCCATGAGCCTGCTGCACGCCACCTGGCTTCCGGCCATTCGTACTCCTAGCAGCTCTGGACGAGCTGCCCTTTTGGTGTGGGCTGACACCTGGCGCGTTGCCGAGCCTGCTGGCCCAACGACGACCCCTGCGCTTCATCCCTTCACCCTCAGCCCAGACGATCTCCGTGCCTTGCTGACGGAACGGGATCTCTTGCCCGACGGCATCATTGATGCCACGGCATGCCTCACCCTGCCGAGCCGCAGCGTGAAGCCCCGAAAGAAGCGCGGAACAGAGACCAGCAGCACTGAAGAACCGGGCTGGACAGGCCTCCCCTTGCAAGCTGGAGAACCCATCCCCAAACAAACAGAGTGGTGGCCTTGGCAGGTGCAGGGCCTGGCGATTGAGCCGATGGCAGCCACCGCCTGGCTCTCCAGTCTTCCTCTTTCCGGACGACATCCGGATCTGGCTGATGAGTTGCGCTGGTGGAGTCACATGCAGCGTTGGTCCCTCAGCCTCGTCGCCCGCAGCCGCTGGCTGCCGCAGGTGGAGCTGAGCAAGGGCGAGGGCTATCCCCATCGCGCCCGCTGGGTGCCACTCCTGAACCGGGAAGAGGACCGGCGCCGTCTTGAGGACCTGGCCTCAGGACTCCCTCTCGTTGCCACCTGTGCCTTGCCTTGGCGAGAACCAACCGGCAAACGCAGCAACCGAATCACCAGGCTCAGACCAGAAGCCATGCGCGCCGCAAATCCAGTGGCTTGCTGCCGGCCGCGCAGCGGACGACTCCGGGTTGCCACGCTGTTGGCCGACCTGATGGACGCGCAACTGCGCAAGGGCTTCACCCCTGACCATGACGGATTGGATCCCCTGCTCCGCGCCTGGGAGGAGGCGCTGAGCTCAGAGACAGGGGTGATTCAACTCAATGATGAGGAGACTGAACGCTTAGCCACCGCCAGCAATCATTGGCGTGAAGGGGTGGCTGGAAATGTGGCAGCAGCCCGTGCCTGCTTGGAACTGGCAACACCAGCGGACGATGAGGAGCTCTGGCCACTGCGCTTCTTTCTGCAAGCGGAAGCTGACCCAACCCTCAAGCTGCCCGCGGGGGCGGCCTGGGCGGCAGGCCCCAGCGGTCTCCAGCTTGGGGAAGTCAAGGTGGATCACCCCAGCGAAGTCTTGCTCGAGGGCATGGGCCGAGCGCTGACCGTGTTCCAGCCGATTGAGCGCGGATTGGATAGCGCCACACCAGAGAGCATGCAGCTCACACCCGCTGAAGCGTTTGTTTTGGTGCGCACAGCAGCCAGGCAACTGCGGGATGTGGGTGTTGGCGTTGACCTACCACCAAGCCTCTCTGGAGGGTTGGCCAGCCGGCTTGGCCTCGCCATCCAGGCAGAGCTCTCGGAGCGCTCGCGAGGCTTCACGCTCGGTGAAAATCTCGACTGGAGTTGGGAGCTGATGATCGGCGGGGTGACGCTGACCTTGCGCGAGCTTGAGCGACTGGCGGGAAAGCGCAGCCCTCTGGTGCGTCACAAAGGGGCTTGGATCGAACTACGCCCCAATGACCTCAAAAATGCTGAGCGCTTCTGCGCCGCCAATCCAGACCTGAGCCTCGACGACGCGCTTCGGCTCACGGCCACCGAAGGCGACACGATGATGCGCCTGCCGGTGCATCAATTTGATGCCGGTCCGCGGCTACAAGCCGTGCTGGAGCAATACCACCAGCAGAAGGCACCAGACCCCCTCCCCGCCCCCGAAGGATTTTCAGGTCAACTCAGGCCCTACCAAGAGCGAGGGCTCGGCTGGCTTGCCTTCCTGCATCGTTTCGACCAAGGCGCCTGCTTGGCCGATGACATGGGCCTCGGCAAAACCATCCAACTGCTGGCCTTTCTGCAACACCTCAAGGCAGAAAACGAACTCAAGCGATCGGTGCTTTTGATTGCACCCACATCCGTGCTCACCAACTGGAAGCGGGAGGCAACAGCGTTCACACCCGAGCTCAAGGTGCATGAGCACTACGGTCCAAAACGCCCCAGCACCCCAGCAGCCCTGAAGAAGGCGCTGAAGGATGTCGATCTCGTGCTCACCAGCTACGGCCTGTTGCAACGCGACAGCGAACTGCTGGAAAGCCACGATTGGCAGGGTCTCGTCATCGATGAAGCGCAGGCGATTAAGAACCCTTCCGCGAAGCAAAGCCAAGCCGCCCGTGACCTGGCCCGTCCGAAAAAGAACAGCCGCTTCCGGATCGCTCTCACCGGTACACCTGTCGAAAACCGGGTCAGTGAGCTCTGGGCCCTGATGGACTTTCTCAACCCACGGGTGCTGGGAGAAGAGGAATTCTTCCGACATCGCTACCGCATGCCGATTGAGCGTTATGGAGACCTGTCATCGCTCCGCGACCTCAAAGCCCGGGTGGGACCGTTCATCCTCAGACGCCTGAAAACCGACAAAGCGATCATCTCGGATCTGCCCGAGAAGGTGGAATTGAGCGAATGGGTGGGTCTGAGCAAAGAGCAGAAGTCGCTGTATGCGAAAACCGTTGAAGACACCTTGGATGCCATTGCCCGCGCCCCTCGCGGCAAACGTCATGGTCAGGTGTTGGGGCTGCTCACCAAGCTCAAGCAGATCTGCAACCACCCGGCCCTTGCCCTCAAGGAACAGGGCGCCAGCGAGGATTTCCTCAAGCGGTCCGTGAAGCTCCAGCGCCTCGAAGAAATTCTTGACGAGGTGGTTGAAGCAGGGGATCGAGCCTTGCTGTTTACCCAGTTCGCGGAATGGGGCAAGTTGCTCCAGGATTATTTGCAGCGACGCTGGCGCAGTGAAGTGCCCTTCCTCAGCGGCAGCACCAGCAAAAGTGAACGGCAAGCCATGGTTGATCGCTTCCAGGAGGATCCGCGCGGGCCTCAGCTTTTTCTCTTGTCACTCAAAGCTGGTGGAGTCGGCCTCAACCTCACGCGCGCCAGCCACGTTTTTCACATCGACCGCTGGTGGAACCCCGCCGTTGAAAATCAAGCCACAGACCGTGCGTATCGCATCGGACAAACGAACCGGGTGATGGTGCATAAGTTCATTACCAGCGGCTCCGTCGAAGAGAAAATTGACCGAATGATCCGCGAGAAATCAAGGCTGGCTGAAGACATCATTGGCTCCGGCGAAGACTGGCTTGGAGGCCTTGAGATGGGACAACTCAAAGAGCTCGTGAGCCTGGAGGACACCTCAACATGAGCATCACCCCACCAGGCGGCATCAACACATCGATGAGTGACGACGGTCTCTCCCAGCAACCCTGGTGGGTTGAGCAATGGATGGAGCTGATCAATTCCTACCGCTTCAAGAAGCGCTTGGAACGGGCTTGGGCCTACGCCCGTGAAGGTCATGTGACCTCCATTCGTTTTGAAGGCAGGCGGGTGCATGCCCGCGTTCAGGGCACCGACGAAGATCCCTACAAGGTGAAGCTCTGGCTCGACGTTCTCAAAGATGAGGATTGGCGCTATGTGCTCGAAGCGCTCACGATGAAAGCCCGCTGGTCCGCTCAACTCTTGGCCGGGATCATGCCAGCCGACATCGAACGGGCCTTTGCTGCCAGTGGTCGGCGTCTGTTCCCCTTCAAGCTTCAGGAAGTGCGGAGCGAATGCAGCTGCCCTGATAAAGCCAACCCTTGTAAACACATCAGCGCCGTTTATTTCTTGATGGGTGAACGGTTCAGCGAAGATCCGTTTGTGTTGTTTCAGCTGCGTGGTCGCACGCGAGCCAAGCTGCTGGAAGACCTGGCCGCCCATCGCCTTCAGGCACTCCAAACGATTGCTGAGAGCGCCAACAACGCAGAAGAAGAACCGCTTGCGCTCGACGCGAGCAGCAGCGAACTCAATCCTCCCCATCCTGCGGTTCTGGATCCAACGCTCTGGTGGCGCTATGACGCTGGCCTCGACGGAGACCTGGTGGTGATCACCCCGGCCATGGAAGGGGACACGGGACTGGACGCGGCGGGAGAACTGCCTTTGGCAGAAGAGCCCCGCTTCCCGGAGGCCCGCCCCCGTTTCTTGCAGCACCTGCGCGACCAGGGCCAAGCCATGGCGCAACAGGCCATGTTGGAGGCGATGGCAGCGGGGAAATAGGCCATGACGGGCATGATTCCAAGCACCAGCGCTCCCTGGTTGAGACCCGAGACCCAGGCGTTAAGCCAGCGCTTGCTGATCTCCTATCAACGGGCTTTTGCGCAACATCTCCTGGTGTGTGATCAGGACGTCCAGTTCCAGCGCACAGCAGCGCAAGAGCTGTTCGCGAGTCCCATGGCCGTCCTAGCCCATGACCACAGGGCTGACCCGTTGCTGACCTATGCCAACAGCACAGCTCTGCGGCTCTGGGGGCACCGTTGGCAGACCATGGTGGGCATGCCCTCCCGGCTGACGGCTGAAGAGAGTGCGCGACGCGAGCGTGCAAGCGCCCTTCAGCAAGCCCATCAACGCGCTGGCTTCAGAGGCTATTGCGGGATCCGAATCAATCATGAGGGCCGGCGTTTCATGATTCAAAACGCTCAGATTTGGCCCCTATGGGATGACAACAATGACGTCTGCGGTCAGGCCGCTGCTTTTTCCAGCTGGTGGTGGCTTTAACCACTGAAATGAGCAGGCTGAAATGCTCAGACTGAAGTGAGCAGGGTGACTGCTTGTTCAGGCACCCCAACCAAACGCCGACCAGCCGATAAACAGCAAGCTGAAGCCTGTCAAAAAGGCCAATCCAAACCAAGTGAGCCCTTTCATAGCGGGACCATCGCGGTGCTCCACAGCCACCAAGTCACTGTTCATCGTGTCCATCGCCATCCAGGCAAACAAGGGAGCTGTCAAAAAGCTTCCGGTCATCGCACCGAAGACGAAATCTTTCACTCCAATCCCCCCACTGAAGGCAAACAGCAAGGCCACCAAAGCAGCGAAGAGATGGAGCACCAACCACACAGACAGCCGACGCTGCTGAGGAGCCGAGGCCAAATCGCCGCGATCGGACCCCTGCAGCAACCCTTGGATCGCTGAAATACTGCGCGGGTACGCATCCAAACAGGTGAGCGTGGTACTAAACATCGCCGCAAAGGCTGCCGGCACAATCACCCAAGCAGCCCAGCCACCCATCGCTTCGGTGTAGAGACGAATGAGGTTCTGAGCAAAAGACACCCCACTACCGGCAAACATTCCCTCACCGGTGCCATACATCGTGTAGGCCCCCAAAATCACAAAGAAGACGGCCGTCACCACCGTGACCGCATAGCCAAGGTTGAAATCAAATTCAGCCTCCTTCAAAGACGCCGAATGCTGGCTGTCTTGCGCGCGGGAGAACATCCACAACGACGGCCAAACACACATCTCCACCGGACCAGGCATCCAACCCATCAAGGGGATCAGGAAGGCCAGGTTTGCCGCTGTCCAGGGAGAGGGAGTCGTGCCCACCCAGGTGGCTGCCACATCCCCAACAGAACCGCGCAACAACAGAGTTGCCGCGGCCACGCCGGAAAGAATGGTCAACAGAACAACCAGCACTTTCGAAAGACGATCCAGCGCCCGATAGTGCCCCAGCAAAAGGATCAAGCCACTCACAGCCAGCACGGCGATGGCCAAGCCGAACGTATTGAAATTCGCCAAAAGCGGCACATTGGTGAGCAAGAGCCCAGCCACAAAGCTGACTGCCGCAATCGTGAGCGTTCCTGTCACCAAACTGACCAGGAGATACAGCGGGAGATAGAAGCGATTACGGCGCTGAAACCCCTCCAACAACGTCAATCCAGTCACCGCGGTAAAGCGCGTGCCCACCCGCAGGAATGGATACTTCACCAAATTGGTGAGCAGGATCAGGCCCAACAACGCGAAGCCAAACCGGGCTCCAGCCGTGGTTGACGACATCAAGTGAGACCCGCCAATGCAAGCCCCCGCCATCAAAATCCCCGGCCCCAAACTCCGCCTAAGACCGGCTGCCGAACGGGAGGCGGATGTAGCCATACAAAGACGCGTGGTTGGTGGCCATCCTCCTACCAAGCCCCACGCCATCGACCGTCCTGTTCATCGCTCGATGATCAAGCAAGCCGGAAAGCCTCCCTTGTTTAATCAACAAGGCCTCAATGTTCTTTCTTTCCGATAGGAGTGCCAGAGTTCACACGCAAGATCCTTCCTTGTTCAGAAAGAGGCGGTTGGATCCAGGTCCATCACAGTTCGGCTCTCACGACTTCTCAGTAGCAGCAACCGAACCTGGTGGTCTAGGCCGTACCAAAACGGACGGTTCTTACGCTCCCGGCTGAGATCAATTCAGCGCAGATTGGCGTTGCGGGAAACACAAACTTCCTGAAATTCACAGCCAATTTGAGATTTACCCATGATCACCCTTCGCACATCACCCTTCGATTTACTGGATCGCCTTGAGCAGCAAGTTTCACAAGCTGAGCGCGTTCCTGCTGCTGAGGTCATCGAAACCAACGCCAGCTACACCGTGCGCCTGGAACTACCAGGCGTCGACCGTGAGTCCATTGATGTCAAAGCCACGGATCGTTCGCTGGTGATCAGCGCTGAACGACCACCAACCATTCCCGCGGCAGCCAAGCCAACCCCGGCCGAAGCAAACGCTGAAGCAAATGCAGACGCAAACGCTGAAGCAAATGCAGACGCGCAGCAATTGCTAAGTGAGTTCCGAACCGGAACATGGAGCCGCAGTTTTCGTTTCGCCAAGCCGCTCGATCGCGACCAATTAGAAGCCTCCTATCGCGACGGCATTCTTGAGATCAGGGCCGCAAAAAGCGACAACCGCACCACCGTGTCGGTGAAGGTGGAAAGCTGAAACACCCTGGTGACCACCAGGTGAAGACCACGCGTTCAACGGAAAAGAGGTACGGGGCTCCTCGCCAAGGCGGGGGGCCTTTTTTGCAGACCACTGGCAGACCACTGACACAAAAAAAATGAGACGAAACAGAGGGAAAAGAACTGCTCGATAAGATCCATGGCTGTGCCGTCGCTGAATCGACGGGCTCCCTGAGGATGCAAGCCATGCAACGACGGCAGCTGCTTCGCAGCGGTGGTCAGGCGGCAACGGCAGCTGCAGCGGCCGCAGCTTTGAGTGCCTGCACCATCCGCCGAGCGGAAGAGACGCGCGCAAGCGGCCTCCCTCAAGTGCGCTGGCGCATGGCCACCAGCTGGCCTGTCTCCCTCGACACCATCTACGGGGGGGCCGTCACCATCTGCCAACGCGTCGAGGCGATGAGTGGTGGAGCCTTCCGAATTGAACCTTTCGCTGCGGGCGAAATCGTCCCCGGCCTGGAAGTGCTGGATGCCGTTCAAGCCCGTTCCGTGGAATGCGGCCACACCGCCAGCTACTACTACATCGGCAAAAACCCAGCCTTTGCCTTTGGAACCGCCGTGCCGTTTGGCTTGTCTGCCCAACAGCAAAACACCTGGCTTTATTACGGCGGCGGCAACGAGGACATGAATGCCCTGTTTGCGGATTTCGGAGCGATCAGTTTCCCGGCCGGGAACACGGGCGGACAACTGGGAGGGTGGTTTAAAAAACCGATCCAAAATCTTGCATCTCTCCAGGGCTTGAAGATGCGTATCCCCGGGCTAGGGGGAAAGGTGATGGCCAAATTGGGCGTGAATGTCCAGGTGCTTCCTGGTGGAGAGATTTACCTGGCTCTCGAGCGGGGCACGATCGATGCCGCCGAATTCACCGGCCCCTATGACGATGAAAAGCTTGGCTTGGCAAAAGCCGCAAAGCACTATTACTACCCCGGTTGGTGGGAGCCAGGTCCAACGCTGATGGCGCTGGTCAACCGCAAAGCCTGGTCCGACCTCCCCAAGGAGTATCAAGCCATGTTCAGCACGGCCTGCTACGAAGCCAACTTGGGGATGTTGAGCGATTACGAATGGCGAAACAGCGAAGCCTTGCAACGCATCACCCGCCAAGGCATCAAGCTCGAGCGCTACAGCGACGACATTCTCAAAGCCGCCCGTCGCGCTAGCTCGGAGATCTTCCAGGAGCTCGCCGATGCCGATGCAGGGTTTAAAGCGCTGCTCGAGCGCTGGCGCCTGTTCCGCCGAGACACCAGAAGCTGGAACACCATCAATGAATTACCGCTCGCTGAATTTGATGACAGCAGCGAGGGCGATCAACCAGGAGAGCAGCGATGAACGGTCGCTTGGCAGGTCTGGTGCGCATGCTCGACGGAATCAATGCTGCTGCCGCCTGGGTTGCGCGCTGGTCGGTCTTGCTGATGCTCGCGATCGGCTTCTGGAATGTGGTGGGCCGCTATGTGGGATCAGCGATCGGGGTCAACCTGAGCAGCAACGGGCTGATCGAAGCCCAGTGGTACTTATTCGATCTCATTTTCTTGCTCGGACTGGGCTGGACGCTGCAAAAAAACGGCCACGTTCGCGTTGATGTGCTGCAAAGCCGCTGGAGCGCCCGCCGCCGAGATCGTCAAGAACTCCGTTCTTTGCTCCTGTTATTGCTGCCATTTGCCTTTGGGGTGATGGCCCTCTCGATGGCACCGGCGCTGCGCGCTTGGAGCATTGGAGAGATGTCTCCCGATCCTGGTGGGTTACCTCGCACCTGGCTGAAGTCGCTGATCCCAGTGGGGTTTCTATTGCTGGGTCTCCAGGGAGTGGCGGAATCCTTGCGGCTGCGCTGGAAGCTGATGCACGGGGATGAGCCGTCCGATGACCAGCACCCAGCTCAGGGAGACAAGGGCCTGTGATTGAAATTGAATCCATGGGTTGGGTGCTGAGTTTCGACCCCTCAGCGGTCCTCGCACCCGGCATGTTTCTGGCCCTCATCGTGGCCCTGCTTAGTGGATTCCCTGTGGCCTTCTGCCTGGGGGGCATCGGCGTGATCTTCGCGTTGCTCGGGATGCTCAGCGGCGAAATCGAACCTCAATTCGTCACGGCGCTTCCCCAACGAATTCTGGGCATCATGGGCAACTTCACGTTGCTGGCGATCCCGGCCTTCGTGTTTATGGGATCGATGCTGGAAAGTTCAGGCATCGCTGAACGCTTGCTCGAGAGCATGGGTCGCCTGCTGGGACGCGTCCGCGGGGGACTGGCCCTCGCCGTCGTGCTCGTTGGCTCACTGCTTGCCGCCACCACCGGGGTGGTCGCGGCAACGGTCACCACCATGGGCATGATTTCCCTGCCGGCCATGTTGAAGGCTGGCTATGACAAAACTCTGGCCACGGGCGTGATCGTGGCTTCGGGCACCCTGGGCCAGATCATCCCTCCAAGCATCGTGCTGGTCGTGCTCGGCGATCAGTTGGGAATCTCCGTTGGAGACCTCTTCATGGGCGCCTTGCTTCCTGGCCTGCTGATGGCTGCGGTGTTTGCGATCTATGTGCTGATCATCAGTGCGATCAAGCCCGAACTCGCACCCCAGCTCCCTGAATCGGAGCTGGGCGCCACCCAGCCGCTGCAGCTGGTGCAATCGATGCTGCCGCCCTTGTCCTTGATCCTGATCGTGCTGGGGAGCATCTTTTTCGGCATCGCCACCCCAACGGAAGCGGGTGTGATTGGTGCGGTAGGCGCCATCCTTCTGGCCGCTCTCAATGGAGGCTTCAGCCGCAAGCAACTCTCCAACGTGTGCGAAAGCACGATGAGAACCACGGCCATGGTGATGGCGATCCTGCTGGGATCCACCGCCTTCAGCCTTGTCTTCCGAGGAGTCGGCGGCGATCAACTCATTGCTGATGTGCTCCTCAACCTCCCGGGAGGTCGGGTTGGATTCCTGGTGTTCAGCATGCTGATCATCTTTTTGCTGGGCTTCTTCATCGATTTCTTTGAAATCGCATTCATTGCAGTGCCTTTGCTCTTACCAGCAGCGCGGCAGCTGCTGGGCCCCGATGCTCTGATCTGGTTTGGCGTGATGATCGGGGCCAATCTGCAAACGTCCTTTCTCACCCCACCCTTCGGATTCGCTCTCTTCTATCTCCGCGGCGTCGCCCCCCAGGACGTGAGAACCCGGGATATCTATCGGGGGGCGTTGCCTTTCGTTGGCTTGCAGGTGGCGGTTTTGGCTTTGATCATCGCCGTGCCGGGCCTGGTGGACTGGTTACCGCGTCTTGCCGCTGCGATGACGCCCATGCCGCTGACCTGATCTTCTCCGTAGAGTTCAGGTCAGCGAGTAACTGCCATGGCCACCTCCAGCTTGAAGCCATCAGTGACTGCAGCAAGCACCAGTCCGAGGCTCTCCCTTCAATCGGAAGTGATTGCTGCTGACAGCAGCACGATTCGATCCCTCGACTGGGAGCGAAGCCGTTTCGATATTGAATTTGGCCTCCGCAACGGCACCACCTACAACGCGTTTTTGGTGCGAGGGGAACGCACCGCCTTAATCGATACGAGTCACGCCAAATTTCGCGACACCTGGCTACCCCTCTTAAAGGAACAAATCGATCCAACCCAGATCGATCACCTGATCGTGAGCCATACCGAGCCAGACCACTCAGGGCTGATTGGAGACCTGATTGAGCTGAACCCTGAGATCGAAATTGTTGGATCCAAGGTGGCGATTCAATTCCTCAAAGATCAGGTCCACAGGCCCTTCCGCTCCCGAGCCGTGAAAAGCGGAGAAGAGCTCGATCTCGGCACCAATCCTGAGAGCGGGGTTCAACATCGCTTTGAGTTTTTAAGCGCACCCAACCTCCACTGGCCGGACACGATTTTTTCGTTTGATCACGGCAGCGGAATTCTCTACACCTGCGATGCCTTTGGGCTGCACTACTGCTCAGAGGACGTCTTTGACAGCGATCCTGGCGCCATTGCCCCGGATTTCCGCTTCTACTACGACTGCTTAATGGGGCCCAATGCCCGCAGCGTGCTTCAAGCGCTCAAGCGCATGGATGGTCTGCCAGAGATCAACACCATCGCGGTAGGTCATGGCCCTTTGCTTCGCCACCACCTCAGCCACTGGATCAACGATTACCGCGAATGGAGCGGACAACGCAATAAGGGCGAGAGTTACGCGGCTGTTTGTTATTTGAGTCAATACGGCTTCTGTGATCGCCTCAGTCAGGCGATCGCCCACGGCATCGGCAAGACCGAGGCTCAGGTCCAGCTTGTCGACCTGCGCGCCACCGATGCCCAAGAGCTCACAGCCCTGATCAGCGAAGCCAAGGCCGTGGTGGTTCCCACCTGGCCAGCGCAAGCAGATGCTGAACTGCAAAGCAGCATTGGAACGTTGTTGGCTGCCTTGCATGGCAAGCAACTTGTAGGGGTCTACGACGCCTTTGGTGGCGATGACGAGCCCATCGATTCCGTGGCCGGTCAACTACGCAGCCAGGGACAAAAGGAGGCCTTCCCCCCTCTCCGCATTCGCCAGCTTCCACAAGGTGGTGACTACCAGCGCTGCGAAGAATCAGGCACTGACCTCGGCCAGCTGTTGACGCGCGACAAAACGATCGCAGCCATGAAAAGTTTGGACGGGGATCTCGATAAAGCCCTAGGCCGTCTCAGCGGAGGGCTTTATGTGGTCACGGCCAGCCAGGGCGACGGTGACAGCTTGCGCCGAAGCGCGATGGTGGCGAGTTGGGTGAGTCAGGCCAGCTTCACCCCACCAGGCATCACCGTGGCCGTGGCCAAAGACAGGGCGATCGAGGCTCTGATGCAGGTGGGGGATCAATTTGTGCTGAATATTCTCCGAGAGGACAACCATCAACAACTTCTCAGACATTTTCTTAAACGCTTCCCACCGGGCGCCGACCGTTTCGCAGGCATCAATGTGCTGGAGGAGGAGGCTGAGGGCGGCCCCGTCCTCGGAGATGCCCTGGCCTACCTCGGCTGTCGCGTCGAACAACGCCTGGAAGGTCCCGATCACTGGGTGATCTATGCCGTGGTGGAGCAGGGGAACGTGGCTGATGCCAATGCCATCACCGCCGTCCATCACCGCAAAGTAGGAAATCACTACTGATGGCGACCTCCAACCTCGAGGCCCCTGCGGCCGTGACCCGGCAAGTGATCCAATTGCCGATCGATGAAGGACTCACCTGCCTGCGGGGGCTGAGTCCCCAACGGCTCCGGTTCGAATTGGAATATGCGCTGGAACGGGGCAGCACCGCCAATAGTTTTTTGTTCGATGCGGGCACGGATGGCGAGGGCCAGCATCAGACCGCCCTCCTGGTGCATCCTCCTGGCAAGGCTTATGGGAAGGCCTTCCTTCTGGCTCTTGCCGATCGGCTTCCCGCCCAAACCAAGGCGCTGAAGGTGGTGGTGGGCCACGTCAACCCCAACAGGGTGGCCCTGCTCCGTGATCTGGCGGGCCTTTATCCCGAGCTCGAACTGATTGCTTCCAACGCTGGAGCCAAGCTTTTAGGGGAACTCTGGTCACAACGCAAACCTGCCGCCCCGGGGCAGGAGAACGACCAGCCAGCCATCCCCGACCTGCCCGCCATCCAGGTGATCCGCCAAGAGCAAACGCTGCCTCTCAGCCATCTTCACCAGCTGCAGCTCGTTCCCGCTCCCACCCCCCGATGGCCAGGGGGGCTGTTGGCGTTTGAAGAGTCCCTCGGACTGTTGATGAGCGGCAAGCTGTTTTCGGCGCACATCTGCACCGATCAGTGGGCTGAGTCCGGTCGCAGTGCAACGGAAGAAGAGCGGCGTCACTTTTACGACTGCTTGATGGCACCGATGGCCGGCCAGGTGGACTCCCTGGTGGAGCGCCTCGAAGAGCTCGATATCACCACGGTGGCACCGGGCCACGGTCCAGCCATCGACACAAGCTGGCGCAGCTTGTTCAATGACTACCGGCGCTGGGGAGAAAGCCAACAGCAAGCCAGCTTGTCGGTTGCATTGCTGTTTGCCAGTGCTTACGGAAACACCGCTGCCATTGCGGATGCATTAGCGCAAGGAGTGGGCCGCACGGGGATTCGAATCACCAGTCTCAACTGTGAATTCACCCCTCCCGACGAGCTGATCAACACGATCAAACAAGCCGATGGCATTTTGATCGGCTCACCAACGCTCGGCGGCCATGCGCCAACCCCGATCGTCTCCGCCTTGGGAACGCTCCTTGCCGAAGGAGATCGCAGTAAACCCGTGGGGGTGTTTGGCAGCTTTGGCTGGAGCGGTGAAGCGATCGACCTCCTCGAAAACAAGCTTCGCGATGGCGGATTTCACTTTGCGTTCGACCCGATCCGGGTGAAGTTCAGCCCCGACGCAGCGATGATTCGAACCCTCGAAGAAACCGGCACCCGGTTCGGTCGCGAGTTGCATCGAGAGCAACGCAAACAGCAACGCCGCAGCGGAGGCGGGCTGAGCGAAAGCCGCAGTGACCCTGCCGTTCTGGCCCTAGGTCGCGTCGTGGGCTCTCTCTGTGTTCTCACCGCGCGAAAGGGCGAACTCTCCGGGGCCATGATTGCGAGCTGGGTCACCCAAGCCAGCTTCACGCCACCGGGATTCACCGTGGCAGTGGCGAAGGATCGAGCGGTTGAGGCCCTCCTGCATATCGGCGATTGCTTTGCTTTGAACGTGCTCGCTGAAGGGCGGGAGAGCGGGCCCATGAAGCAATTCCTGCAACCGTTTGAACCTGGAGCCGATCGCTTTGCCGGCTTAGAACTGAAGGCCAGCCCCAGTGAACAGCCCTTGCTGCCAGACGCCTTAGCGTGGATGGAGGCCACAGTGAAGCAACGCATGGAATGCGGGGATCACTGGCTGATTTACGCCGAGGTCTCCCATGGCGGTGTGCTCGATTCCGACAGCACCACCGCGGTGCATCAGCGACGCAGTGGTGCTAACTACTAGCCGAAACGACTAGCGCTAACTCATAGCGAGTATGAGATAGCGCTAGTATCCAGGGATCGACCAATGAACTGATGGATCTCTCCAAGCCTTCCACCCAGGCCAACCTCGAAGCAGCCTTTGGCGGCGAAAGCATGGCCAATCGCAAGTATTTGTTCTTTGCGGATGTCGCCAAGAAGCTCGGCCGCAGCGATCTCGCCAAGCTTTTCCGCGACACCGCCGCCCAAGAAACAGAACACGCGTTTGCTCACTTCCGCCTGCTGCATCCGGAACTCGTCTTTGACGACCCCGGTGCGCTTAGCGACGACGACAAACAAGCGTTGCTGACGCGCTGCCTTGAGCTTGCCATCGAAGGCGAAACCTACGAATACACCACGATGTATCCGGAGTTTGCTGCGCAAGCCCGCAACGATCGCGATCATGGGGCCGCGGCTGAGTTCGTCGAACAAACCAGCGAATCCAAAGAACACGCAGGCATCTTTAAAACAGCGGCCAAAAACTTCGGGCTGCTCACTCCCATCGAACAGCACCATGCCGAGTCGTATGGCGTTGCCCTTGAAGCCCTTCAAGGCAAGGGCTCGGCGGGACAGGCCGATGAACCCGTACCAGGCAAATGGATCTGCAAGGTGTGCTCGATGATTTATGACCCCGCAGAGGGCGATCCCGACTCCGGTATTGCACCCGGCACACCCTTCGAAGCGATTCCAGATGATTGGTCCTGCCCCATTTGCGGAGTGCGCAAAGCCAGCTTCGTGCCCTACCGGGAAGCGGAATTAAAGGCCGCCTGACGCTCGCCTCAGGCGTGCAGATCATCCAGCACTGGCCAGCCCTCAAGCTCAGGGACCGCTCTACGAGGGCCGCCATGATTTCAAAGAAGAGGTAGCAGGCAAGATGCAGCGTGAATGGTGGAAATTCTGGGCATGAACAAACCAAACACGAGCGATGTTTTGGTGATCACCGCCAGCAACGGCGAAAACCTCAAGCTGGCGCAACGTTTCGTAGAGACAGCAGGAACCCTGGGCCAATCAGCCGACCTGCTTGATCTCACGACGATCGACCTGCCCTTATTCACCCCCAGGGCGCAATCCAAAGCCACGCCGGAGGCGGTTCCCCCCCTTGAGGCACTGCTGACGGCCTCTCCCCGTTGGGTGATTTGCGCACCCGAATACAACGGCTCGATCCCCCCCTGCCTCACCAATGCCATTGCCTGGCTGTCGGTTCAAGGTGACGATTTTCGGGCGCTCTTCAACGGTCGGCCGATCGCCATCGCCACGTTCTCAGGAGGCGGGGGCATGGAACTGCTGCTGTCTCTTCGCATCCAGCTCACGCACCTCGGGGCCGAAGTTGTCGGTCGTCAATTGCTCAGCAATCACTCCAAACCAGCCAAGGACGACAGCATCCAGGACCTGCTGCAACGCCTGGGACAAAAGCAACCGATTCAATGATTCCGCCCAAGATCACAAACCATCCAGCCCTGGTGTTCCGTCCGGCCCAAGAACGCTTTCACAGTGTTTTGGACTGGCTCGATTCATGGCATAGCTTTTCCTTTGCTGATCATCACGATCCCGACTGGATGGGATTCGGGCCTCTACGCGTCATCAATGACGACACGATTTCTGCAGGTCGGGGGTTTGGCATGCATCCCCATCGCGACATGGAGATCATCACGGTGATGATCGAGGGCGAGCTCCAACATCAGGATTCAGCCGGAAACAGCGGCGTCATTCAGGCTGGAGATGTGCAGCGCATGAGCGCCGGAACTGGAATCAGGCACAGCGAAATCAATGAAAGCGAACAAAGCTGCCGGTTGCTGCAGATCTGGATCGAACCCAGCCAGCAAGGACTCGCGCCTGCCTATGAGCAACGCAGGATTGCCCTGACCGATCAAACATGGGTCCCAGTGCTGGATCCCCACAACCGAGAAGCCATGGCGATTGCGCGCCCGATTCAGCTCTGGCGCCTACGTCTTGCCCAAGGCAAAAGCATTCAACTGCCAGACCTCGCCTATCCCCAGGCCTGGCTTCAGATGATCAATGGGGCGATCTCGATCTCCGGAGCAAACGCTACATCCCTATCAAACCTTGGCCGAGGCGATGGACTTGGATTTCATCCAGCGCAAGCAGGCATCAACCAAATCCATTCCTCAGACAATCAAACCGACTTACTCCTATTTGGGCTGAGCTAATAGATCACTTACAGGTACACCAAACCCAAGACATTTGTTGTATCAATGCCATCAAAACGACTCTCAGGACACGTCTTGGCAGGCCAGAGGCTGACCCAATGAGCCAAAAACAGTCAAATACTGACAATTGAAAAAAGAAATCTAAAGAGAATCAGCTGCTAGCACTTAATTTTATTTTTTTGCCTTGAAATGGTTTCGTTATCACCCAACAACCCCAGCTTCCATGGGATTTCTTGGCGAACCACAATTCGCAGTGCGCTACCGCGGATTCCTTTTAATGCAACAACCGAATAAAAGTTGGTTGGTTCGACCAGAACGAAGCCCGATGCAACTTCTTCCGTTTAGGACAGGTATCTGTTCGCTTGAGGATGCAAAATCTCTCGTCGATTGGAAGCTCGAAGCAGGATCGAACTTAATAGAAGTTGCTTAGGAAGTTGCTTCGTTCAATAACTGTTTAAGCCGCTTGCGGAGGCGTGGGTGATCCATTGGGCTGCAAGGGCAACACCAACGTTGCCCAACGTTCTGGACGCTCTGGGCGAACTCGGCGGGAACGACGGACTCCAAAAGGAACACGCACCACATTGGTGCCCTCAATGACAAGGGTATGACCTCTGCCTAATGCTGCTTGCAAGCACTCGGGTAGATCAGGCAACTGAAGAGACTCGCCTGATGCCGTGGGAGTGACAGCTCCTTGACCGTGAATGTTGGAAATGTCGCTGCTCATGTTGTCTCCTGAGACGGAGCAATTGCCGATCAGTGTGCAAACAGGTCAGCATGCGTGAATGAAATCGAAACTTTTATTTCCGATTTCAATGAACTTACCGCATTGCAACGGGTTCGGCCATCTCTTCAACGCTTGGACAGGTGCAAATTAAATTTCGATCGCCAAAAGCGTTATCAATGCGTGCCACGGAAGGCCAAAACTTGTTGCTGGCTTGCTCGGGAAGCGGAAATGCAGCCTGCTGGCGGCTGTAAGGACGGTCCCAGCTCTCGGCTGTGACTGCAGCCAGCGTGTGCGGTGCACGGCGCAGGGGGTTGTTCTCCCGATCCATGGATCCGTCTTCGATCGCAGCGGCTTCAACGCGAATGGCAATCATCGCGTCGCAGAACCGATCCAGCTCTTCCAAACTCTCGCTTTCCGTGGGTTCCACCATCACCGTGCCCGCCACAGGCCAACTCACCGTTGGGGCGTGAAAGCCAAAGTCCATCAAGCGTTTCGCCAGATCATCCACTTCCAACCCAGCGGTTCGCTTGAGGCCCCGCAAATCAAGGATGCATTCATGGGCCACCAGCCCACTCTCCCCTCGAAACAACACGGGGTAGTGCGCATCCAAGCGACTCGCCAAATAGTTGGCGGAGAGAAGGGCAATGGCCGTGGCCTGACGCAGGCCAAAAGGACCCATCAAACGCAAATACATCCAGCTGATTGGCAAGATGCCAGCACTTCCCCAGGGGGCCGCGGACACAGCCTGGATCGCCTGCTCTCCACCACAGGCCATGAGCGGATGGCCGGGTAGGAACGGCAGCAGATGCGACGCCACCCCAATCGGACCGACCCCTGGGCCACCACCACCGTGAGGGATGCAGAAGGTCTTGTGCAAATTCAGGTGGCAAACATCAGCCCCAAAAGAGCCAGGCCTGCAAAGCCCAACCTGCGCATTCAAATTGGCCCCATCGAGATAGACCTGCCCTCCGTGCTCATGCACGAGCGCACAAATTTCGCGAATACGAACCTCGAACACGCCGTGCGTTGAGGGATAGGTGACCATCAAGGCCGCGAGGGATGCGCTGTGTTGCTCCGCTTTGGAGCGCAGATCCTCCACATCCACATTGCCCTCGTCATCGCAAGCCACCGGCACCACACGCATGCCCGCCATCACGGCGCTAGCTGGATTCGTGCCATGGGCACTCGTGGGAATCAAGCAAACATTTCTGGAGGCTTCGCCGCGGGAGCGATGCCAGGCACGAATCACCAGCAGCCCCGCATATTCGCCCTGCGATCCGGCATTGGGCTGGAGCGACACACCAGCGAAACCGGTGAGTGCCGCCAACCAAGTGGCGAGGTCCTGAACCATGCGCTGGGAACCCTGCTGCTGATCGAGCGGTGCGAAGGGATGCATCGCGGCGAACTCTCGCCAACTCACAGGAACAAGTTCTGAAGCCGCATTGAGCTTCATGGTGCAGCTTCCCAGGGGGATCATTCCGTGCACCAAAGAAAGATCCTTGCTGACCAAGCGCTGGATGTAGCGCATCAGCTCGGTTTCACTGTGGTAGCGGTGAAACACCGACTGTTGAAGCCAGGGCGCTCGGCGACAGGGAACGCCACTCAACGATGCGTCGCTGCTCAGCTCATCCAGATTCGATGGGATAGGAGCCTCCACCGCTTGCGCCAACACCGCAATCAGACGATGGATCTCGTCTGAATCGGAGAGTTCATCCAGGCTGACTCCAAAGCCCTGAGCCGTCTCGACGGAAGCTCCATCCGGCAAGACCCGCAAATTGATGCCTTCGCGTGCTGCCAGGCGATGGACCTGCGGAGCCATCGATCCGTAGACATCAAAACTGTCAAAGCGAGGCGACGCCTCAAGCGAATAGCCCAACTGACGCACCGCCTCCTCGAGCTGAAGCCGCAGGGCCACAAGCTTGTGAGCCATCGCCTCCAGCCCTTCAGGGCCGTGATGAATGGCATAAAACGACGCCATCACAGCCAGCAGCACTTGGGCCGTACAAATGTTGCTCGTGGCTTTGTCGCGTCGAATGTGCTGCTCGCGGGTCTGCAAGGCCAACCGAAACGCTGGCTGGCCATCCGCATCGCGAGACTGGCCCACAATCCGGCCGGGCACCTGGCGGCGAAACGCATCGCGGGTGGCAAAAAACGCGGCATGGGGGCCGCCTCCACCCATCGGCACACCAAAACGCTGGGTGCTGCCAACAGCGATGTCGGCACCAAGCTCACCAACCGGTGCAAGCAACACCTGGGCAAGGGGGTCCACGGCCACGGTGACAAGGGCACCGCTGTCATGGGCGGCGGCGATACAAGCGGACGGATCCCAAAGACGCCCACAACGGCCTGGCAGTTGAAGCAACACCCCAAAAACGTCGTCACCCCAGCGGAATGCCTCGGGTTCCACCACCTCCAGCTCCACCCCAATCGGTAGGGCCCTGGTTTGCAAAACGGCCAAGGTCTGGGGCAACACAGCGGCGTCCACCAGAAAGCGTTTGGCCTCCGGGCGGCGACAGGCGCTCAAGCTCAGACCCATCGCTTCTGCAGCGGCCGTGCCTTCATCGAGCAGCGAGGCATTGGCGATCGGTAAGCCCGTGAGCTCGCTGATCAAGGTTTGGAAGTTGAACAGCGCTTCCAGGCGGCCCTGGGCGATCTCCGCTTGATAAGGGGTATAAGCCGTGTACCAGGAGGGGTTTTCCAACACCTGACGTTGAATCACCGCTGGCGTGACGGTGTCGTAATAGCCAAGGCCAATCAGCGATCGGCGCACCTGATTGGCATCCGCCAAGCCACGCAGCTCCGCCAATGCACTGGCTTCCGTGCACCCACGGGGAAGGGTCTCAACAGGAGGCAGGGAATCAAAAATATTGGCCGGAACAACGGCACGTAAAAAAGTATCGAGATCACTAAATCCCAGCTCCTTCAGCATCCGCTGTTGCGCTTGCTCGCCAGGTCCGATGTGCCGACTTACGAACGGAGAGAGTGGCTCCGCCACCGACGCGTCAGACACACGCTGTTCAAGCAAGGTCAAAAGGCCGGTTGCGATGACCGCGACTGTAAGGAAGTCCCCGCCGCATTGACGGCCTGATCAAGCTTCGGTTACGCAGCCGCCACCTTGGCGCTGTAAGTGGCTGAATCCATCAACTCCTCCATCTGAGGAAGCTCTGATGGGCGAATGACCAAAAGCCAACCCTCCCCATGAGGATCGTTCTGAAGCTCCTCAGGATTGCCCAGCACCGCTTCATTGCGCTGAACCACTTCACCCGTGATCGGCGCATACATCTCTTCAACGGCCTTCACCGATTCCACGGTTCCAAAGCTGGTTCCGCGGCTGAGCGCAGACCCCACCTCAGGCAGATCCACAAACACGATGTCGCCGAGCTGATCCACGGCATAGGCGCTCAGCCCAACCCTTACGAGCTCCGCTTCTTGACGGACGTATTCATGGCTGTCGGCGAACCGAAACTGGTCGGGAAAGTCGAAGGCCATCGGGCCACGAGATGCGGTTGTTAATCAGTCTGCGCCAGATCAACCCAACCTGCCGTCAACAATGCGGCAAGGGCCCTGATCAGAGCCAGCTCTACATGGGCGCGATGGGTTCCCCCCTGCACATAGAGATTGAAAGGTTCTCGCAGGGGAGCATCCGCAGAAAATTCACTGGTGCTGCCATCGATGAAGGTGCCGCCAGCCATCACCAAATCACTGGCGTAACCAGGCATCGGCGCAGGCACCGGGTCGAGATAGGAGCCCACGGGTGAAATCCCCTGGAAGGCCCGACAAATCAATTTCAAGGCGTCTGGGTCTCCGATCTGCACCGCCTGAATGAGATCACTGCGGGGCTCCCCTGCAGAGGGCTGCACGGAATAACCAAGATCAGCAAACACAGCTGCCACCAAATCAGCCCCAATCAAGGCTTCCGCCACCATCTGCGGAGCGAGAAATAAGCCCTGCAACAGCAGGCGATGCAGGTCAAAACCACTACCTCCCTCGCTGCCAATTCCTGGAGCCGTCAGCCTGCAGCACGCCTGTTCCACCAGGGAGGCCCGACCGGCCACGTAGCCGCCAGCGGGGGCGATCGTGCCACCGAGATTCTTAATCAGCGAACCGGCCACCAGATCGGCACCGACCTCCGGTGGCTCCCGCTCCTCCACCAACTCTCCATAACAGTTATCCACGAAACACACGCAATCGGGCTGGCGGGCATGAATGCGCTCACAGAGGCGGCCGATCGTGTCGATCGAGAGCGATGGGCGCCAGCTATATCCGCAACTGCGCTGAATCAACACCAGCCGGCGGGGTGTTTCTAGAGCCGCATCCAAGGCCGCCTCATCGACCGCTCCAGAGTCGAGCAGGGGAAGTTCCTCGTACTGCACGCCAAAGTCCCGCAGAGACCCCTGCCCCTCTCCCCTCAAACCGATCACTTCTTCAAGGGTGTCGTAGGGGCGACCGGTGATCGAGAGCATCCGCTCTCCAGGGCGCAACACCCCAAACAGAGCAGCCGCAATCGCATGGGTGCCACTCACAAATTGAAGTCTCACCGCCGCGGCTTCCGCGCCGAGCACCCTGGCAAAGACACGATCGAGCACCTCTCGTCCCTGATCGCCATGGCCATAGCCGCTCACAGACGCGAAATGCTGCGTCCCAACGCGCTCAGCAGCGAAGGCATTCAGCACCTTTTCCAAGCGAACCGACACACCTGCCGTGCGCTGCTCTGCCATGGGCTTGAGCCGATCTCGCGCTTGGCGAATGCGCGCTCTCGCCCACGCTTCAGCGGCCTTTGCCGCCATCACGTCATCCGCAGGATTTGAACCCATCACTTCTTATTCGCACTTTTTGTGCTGAGTTCTTTTACATTCGCATCTTCCAACCGACTCAAAATTCGCCGACTTCTGGTCGTCTGAATCCCTAGATCCGGTGCAAGGAGACTCTTTTGGTCACATCCACCCAGGCTGACGCCAACACCAAACGCGAGCTGCGCATGCGCGCAGCCGTGATGGCGCCGCGTCAGACGCTCCCCTCAAAACAACGCCGCCTCAAAGGTGGAACCACCAGCTTCATGGTGGTCATCCACGTGCTGGCAACGGTGGCCTTACTGCCACGCTTTTGGAGCTGGCAGGGTTTGGTTGCCTTCGGCGTTCTGTATTGGATGACCGTGCTTGGCGTCACCCTGGGCCTGCATCGGCTTGTGGCGCACCGCAGCTTTGAAGTGCCCGGTTGGCTGGAACGGGTTCTCGTGGTGATGGGCACCCTGGCCTGCCAGAGCGGACCGATCGATTGGGTGGCGTTGCATCGCCACCATCACCGCTTTTCCGATCAGCCCAATGATCATCACGATGCGGGGCGCGGCCTTTGGTGGAGCCACAGCGAATGGATGCTCCATGACATCCCGGCTTTGAAAGAGAAGCATCGCTATGCGGGCGATCTGCTGAATGATCGTTTCTATGTCTGGCTTGACCGCTGGTTCCTCTTGCTCCAAATCCCCCTGGGGTTAGCGCTGTATTGGTATGGAGAGGCTGCAGGAGTGCACGG